>OIYS01000797.1_pt1 | contig 19020 bp, 18 predicted proteins | sample 1588271 | NCBI WGS metagenome assembly OIYS01 (sample SAMN03283286) | human gut metagenome | biome: human-associated habitat; material: feces | host: Homo sapiens | place: Peru | collected 2012
CTAAAATAATACAATATAATTATAACAAAAAATAAAGAAAATGTATATATTTTCTTTATTATTGTATTCGTTTTCTATATTTTCTACTATGCCATCTAGTCTATTTTTTCTAGCAGTTAATATTGTTAAATAAGAACCCACTAGTAGAGCAAATAATATAAGTAATCCATATAATATTCCAGTTATAGCAAATCCTTTATTATTTAACTTCATATTTATTCCTTTCCTAGTAGGTAATTACTTTCTTGTCTGTTTCTACTAATTTATCTTTATTACTTTCTTTTATAGTTATGGTATTTGGATCACCATCGGATATGTATCTATTTTTCTCTAAGTTAGTAAAGACCATTTCTATATCAAACTCTTTACCATTGTTATCATAAGCCCTACATCGCTTTAAGAAAGTCTTATCAAAGTCTTTATCAAAGCAAGATACTTCAGGTTCCCAACCTACTCTTAAAGCAGCCTCAGTCTCATATGTTTTTCCATTATAACTAGTAGATAAAACATATTTAAAATTATCATGTGTTTTAACATATGGACTACCAAATGGTAAAGCAATTATCTTAACATACTCTCCTGGTATTATTTCCTCTAACTTATCATAAACATAGGCTATTTCTTTTTGTACTCTATCACTACTAGATTTCTTTATATCTAAATGTGTTTGTGTATGATTACCTATATCATAACCATTCTTTACCATCCATTTTAATATTTTCTCATTATATTCTTCTTGGTTAAATATTCCCCCATTTACAAAGAAAGTAGCAGTTACATTTACATCTTTATGATTTTTCTTAAACTCTTCTAAAATACCAATAGCACTATTTTCATCTATTATTATATTACCATCACCATCTAATCCTTTTACTCTTATATTATCTTCATTACCATCATCAAATGTAAGTATAATAGGACTTTTACCATAACTAGCAGTTACTTTTCCATTTATATAGTCATCTAATCTAATCATTTCGTAACCACTTTCATAGTAGAACTCTAAGTCTTTCCTAAAAGCCTCTGGTGTTCTATTATATCCATCTTTATCAACATTACCACCAACAGTACCTGTGCTATTAGAAGTCTTCTCTCTTATACCATGATACATCATAATAGGCACTTTTCCAAGTTCATTAATACCATCACTTGCTAATTTATCTTTATCTAACTTACCAAGAGATACTACTATATCAATAGATGTCACATCTTTAATATTATCTCCTTCTTTAATACTTTGACTAATAATATTATCTTTCTCTATAGTATCATCATAATCATAACTAACATTTAAAGTTATATTTTTATCACTTACAAACTTATTTGCCTCCTCTAGAGTATTTAACTTTATCATTATATTTTTATCTTCTTTATTAATAGCATTATTACCATTATCTTTCCTTATAAACATAAAGTAAACTACTCCTAATAAAATAATTACTATAACAATACTAATTAATATGATACTGCCTTTATTATTTCTTTTCTTTCTCATATTTTTATCTCCTCTATTTACTTAATTATAATACATTTTTTATATTTTGAAAAGAGATAAGAGAATATTTTTACAATTTATATTCCACTTTAAATAATACATCAAATAATATTAAATGAGAGAGACAATATCATTGGCTCTCTCATTCCTCTTAAGACAAATATTTTTGGCTTAAGAGGTAATTAATTATTCTTTAAATATTCTATAGTTTCCTTAAAACTATCTACTCTAACTATATTTAAATTATATTTATACTTATTATTAACCATAACTGCCTCCTCATAATTAGCAGTAGGTACAAACACAACATCAACTTTCTCTCTAGCAGCCCCCATTATTTTATATTTAACACCATCTATTTCTCCTACTGTACCATCACTACTTATAGTACCAGTACCCGCTATTTTTCTATTTTTTATTATATCTTCATCATTTATAGCATTATAAATAGTAAGCGTTAACATAAGTCCACCAGAAGAACCTGATTCACTATTCTTAAACTTTATATCTATCTTTGGTGATATATCATAATCATATTCCGTTATAATTACCACACCCACTACTTTTGTATTTTCACTAAGTACTATTTTACTCTTAATTTCTTTCTCTTTATTATTTCTAAGTATTTTAAAAGTTACATATTCTCCTTCTTCTTTTCTATTTATAACCTTTTTTATTTCTGAAACATCATCACAACTCATACCATCAACACTTAATATAATATCTCCTACCTCTAGTCCATTATCTAATGTTCTTGCTATTACTATATTTTTCTTTTCTTTGATAGTTACTTCTTTTCCAGACTCCCTATAAGCAACCATTGTTGCTATATCTAATGAATTATCTCTCATTATTGTATTTCTTCTATTTATTTCTTTAACACTCTCATTAGATATCTGTCTTTCCTTATTACTTTCTATATCATAATTTCTTAACTTAGCCATAAGTATACTAGCAGGAGTTCCTTCATACTCACTAACATATAACATATTTATACTACCATTATTATCTTTTTTATAATCCTCCATTACTACTCTATCTGTTATATTTATAGTTCCACCCGGTGCCATTATATAATATGGTAATCTAATATTAAAGAATAATACTATTAATATCATTAATAATAAAAATCTATAATTCTCTTTAATAAATCTTTTTATTTTCATATATCCTCCTTCTTTTTTCTTCTGTTATATCATATATTTTATTATGAAAAAATATTCTAATTTTATTATTGTTATCATTACTTTTATTATTTTTATCTTAATCGTTTTTAATAAAGATTTAGTATCAAGTACAATAGTTACTTCTTTTTATATTTGGTTTAATACCTTAGTTCCCTCTATGATGCCAATGTTCATTTTATCTGATATTTTAATAAATTATAATTTTATTATGTATGTTCCTAGTTTTATTACTAATTTCATATCTAAACTCTTTAATATCAGTAAAAATGCTGTCCTAACCCTTTTTATTTCCTTATTTTCAGGATTCCCAGGTAATGGTCTTGCTATTAAAACTTCCTATGACCTTAATTTAATCTCACACGAGGAGGCCTCTCATCTTCTTTTATTTGTTCACTTTGCTAATCCTTTATTTGTTCTTTGGACACTAGGAGGCTTCTATCTTAAGAATACTCTCTATGGTATTATTATTCTTATTAGTCATATTCTATCTGCTTTTATTATTGGTATTATCTTTAGAAGTAAAAATCATCCTTCTAAAACTAATTATATATCTAAAACTAATAATTGTCAAAGTTTTAATAGTATTTTTTCTAATAGTATAAAAAAAAGTATCAATACCCTTCTTATGGTCTCTGGTACTGTTACTTCTTTTCTTATTATTAGTACTTTAATATGTCATATTTTTTCTTTAAATAGCCTTCTATCTACATTTGTTAAAGGTATTTTAGAAATGACTATGGGTCTTTCTTCTTTATCTAGTCTTAATATCCCCGCTATCTACAAAGTTGTATTTTCTTCTTCTATTATTTCTTTTGGAGGACTATCCATCCATATGCAAGTATCTTCTATTACTGAAGATATTCCCTATATAAATTATTTTAAAGGTAGAGTTATTCACTCCCTACTAGCGGGTATTTTATCTTTTATTTTATTTATACTTTTTTCTTAACTCTATATAATTGCATTTCTCTTATTCCTTCAATATTTTCATATAGTATATCTTTATTTATATCGAGTGGTATATCCAAAAGATGTGTTAACTCCTTCATAAAAATATGATACAAGTTATATACTTCACTACTAGTTATTATTTTATTATTATATAATACTATTAACATATTTACATATGTATTAGCAAGATAATGATTTATATCTAATCTATATCTATTTACTTGTTGCGTTTTCATTATACTATAACCATTATCAAGTATATAATCACTTTTAAATATAAAGTTCTTTACACTTTTTTCTGTACTATAACTTGCTAGACCTGAACATAATCCTACTAAATCTGCTTTAAAGTATAGTTTTTGCATCTTATTTTTACTAACTATTAATTCTACTAATCTAGAAATTATTATCTCGTATAAATAACATTTTCTCTCACTACTAAAATATTTTGTATTTAAATATTCCGTATATCCTTCATCTAGTCCATAACCTACACTATACTCTTTAGTACCTTCAAAAAAGCCTGACTTCCTTACTTCTTTTTCTTTATCATAAATACTACTTGCCATATGTAATAACTCATGATATATACTATTCTCTATATTATGTCTAGTATATAAATTAATATTATTAGAAGTAATACTATAATCCGCTATTAAGAGTTCATTTCTAAATAGTCCTCTTATTACATTTATAATATTCCCTTTATCTATACCAAGTGTTAATATATTTTTATCATAATATGTATCTTTTATATCTACATACTGACTCAATTTATTAACAAAATAATCTATATATACTAAATATTTTTCTTCTATTCTATTACACTCGTCATAATCCCCTGTAATATTCTCTTTCTCTATCATAATCTTCCCTTTCAAGTAATGTATATTATATAATATTATTTATTATTTAGCAAGAATATTATGATAAAATTATGAAATATTATTTTCATTCCGAAAAAATGAAAATTTATTGATTTTTCGGAATAGATATATTATAGATGTTATTTCACAAAAATGTTTCAAAGATAAAAACAAGGCCAAAAAATAAAACCCTTATAAACAAAGGGTTTGCAGTCAATTGGTGACCTGTATGGAATTCGAATCCATGAATGTTGCCTTGAGAGGGCAATGTGTTAAGCCACTTCACCAACAGGCCATTAACATTGTCTTTTTTTAAAGACAATATTATTTTAGCATAATTTTTCTATTTTAACAAGTTATTTTTTTATTATATTTACAATTTTATCTATATCATCAATATTTACTTTAATATTAGTACTATTATTCATATCTTTTATTTCTATTTCCCTTGTTTTAATTTCATTTTCTCCTAATACAATAACATATGGTATTTTATTTTTGTCAGCAGACTCTAGTGCCTTTTTTACTTTTCTTTTATTCATTTCTATTATTACTTTTATATCATTACTTCTTAATTTGCCCGCTAATTTAAGACTCTCTACATTAGTATCAAGTGGTATTATCAAAAGGTCATAAGAACTAACCATATAATCCTCAAGTAATTCACATATTGGAACTAAACCAAATGATATACCTACTGCTGGATAACTATTACCATCATCTATAAAGTTAGTAATTATCTTATCGTATCTACCTCCTCCACCGATTGCACAAGTTAGTCTCTTTTGTTTATCAAATACTTCCCAAACAGTACCAGTATATATTTCTAATCCTCTTGCCAAATATGGAGTAAATATAGCATTATCTTCTAGGTGTAACTCTTTTATATAAGTAAATAATTCCTTTATTTCACTCATTCCTTCTATAAAACTCTCATTATTTATATTTGTTTCATCTAACTCTTCTATATTACACTTAAATAATTCAAATAATTTATCTAGTTTTTCTTCTTCAATATTTAATTCCTTTAATTCCTCTTTTACACCATCTACCCCTATTTTAGCAAGTTTATCAACTGATAAAATAACATTTGAAGTTATATCTCTATCTATACCAACACTAATTATTAATCCTTCTAATAACTTACGATTATTTATTTCAACATAAACATCAATTCCCAGTTTTTTATAACACTCTATTGTCATCATTAACATTTCTGCTTCAATAAACTGACCTTCAATTCCACATACATCTACATCACATTGATAAAACTCTCTTGCTCTTCCTGTTTTAACAGGGCCATCTCTAAACACCTTTCCAACTTCATATCTTTTAAATGGTAATGTTATATTCTTGTTAGCATTCATACTAATTACTTTAGAAAAAGGTACAGTCAAATCATATCTTAAACCTAGTGTTCTATCACCTTGGTCATTTAATTTATATACTTCTTTTAATATTTCACTTCCTCCCGAATATTTAGAAGCAAGTAAGTCGTAGTAGCATAATATACTAGTATCTAGTGGTAAATAACCATAGTTTTCAAATGTATTAGTAAGTATATTTACTACTTTTCTTCTTATTATCTCTTTATTCGGTAAATTATCCGTAGTACCCTTAACATTCATTATTTTCATTTACTATCACCCATTTCTTTATACAAAACTCTTATCTAATAATTCTAATAAATCCTCTATTTTATGATATTTACAAGATTTTCCCGAACTAGAAAACTTAACCGGTATACCACCTTTTTCTTCCCAATATTCTAAGTTCGGTAAAAAATCATCTACTAAAATACTATTTTCTGGATTTACATAATCAGCCTTTCTTATATTCTTAGGTACATATATTATATTAATATCAGGAAGCATTTTAGTAAAATACTCCCTCTTTGCATTTATCTCTTCTTCAGATATAATATGCGTTAACACTTCTACATCATATACTTTTGCTAATGCATTAATTTTTTCTATAGCATTATCTATCTCTCCAGATTTTGTTATTAATTCTTTCCAATCTAAATTACCATAAAATATTTTTCTATCTTCATCAGTTTTTATATTTTCTTCTTCCATCATTTTATATGATGTATTTATCGTATCTAATATTACACCATCACAATCTAAATATAATTTCTGCATATTACCCCACCTTTATTATTTTAGTCCTATTTTAATTTCTTCACTTCCATTATAATAATTAGTAATATCACCATTTTCTACTCTTATAACAGTAGGACTTTGTACTTTCAAATTAGATATATCCTCTACTTTACCAGAAGGCTCTCCAATAAAATTACTATTAAAATCATCACTTAAATCAACTCTATATACTTTATCAGTTAAACCACTAACAACACTTGTTACACTACTATCTTCATCTTTAGCACTATAATAATAAACATAATATACTTCTTCTTTTTGTCTTAAACTATCACTTGCTAATATTTTATTTTGAATTACAACCTCATCAGTATCATTACCATTATTTTTATTACTACCATAATCTTTAGTTATAAAGATACTTGTTATAAAATATAGAATAACAAAAAATACTATGATAACTCCTAATATTATTATTAAAGTTTTAGGTTTCATTTCATTTACTTCTTGCTTTTTTACTTGCATTTCTTTTACATTTTTTCCTTCTCTTTTTGCTTGTTTTCTTTTTAATTCTCTTCCCATTATTTTCACTTCCTTACTCATTTTTCTTCAATCATTTTAGTACCATCTAATTTAGTTATTCCTATAACATTACTATCATTTGCTAAAATGTTTATTTGCCTTATAGCAGTTGCATTTAATTTTTCAAGTCTATCTTTTTGACTAATATTATTTTCTATCATACTAGCATTTAATACTTCTAAATTAGATAAAACAACTAGATGTAAAATATCAGTATAATCTCTAATATTGCCTTCTTTATCAGGATTATTTTCTCTCCACTCTTTAGCAGTCATTCCAAATAGTGCTACATTTATTACATCTGCTTCACTTGCATATATAAATAATTTTTGTTTATCTGTAAGTGTTGGTACTATATTTTCTTTTATACTATCAGTATGTATTCTATAATTTGTTTTTGATAAACTTCTTCTTACTGACCATTCTATTTTTTTCTGATATGTTTCATTATATTTTAATCTTTCAAATTCTTTAATTAAATATAACTTAAATGCTGAATCTATCCAAGAAGCAAATTCTAAAGCAATATCTGGATGTGCAAAAGTTCCACCATCATACTTGCCTCTTTTGCTAATGAATCCTTTAGAGTTTGTAGAACTTATCCATCTTGACGGGCTCATAGTAAACGAATTGTTAGCAGCATCATTTTTAAACTCGCGAAATTCCGCTAGTTTAAAATTGTCATTAAAAAGTTCTTCCCATAATGAATAAAAATCAAACGAACTTTTATTACTCATCCATTTAATAATAACATCCCCTGGGTTATTAGGATTTTTATACCTTGCTAAATCTGTCAAAGAAATATAATCAACACCATTAACGCTCATCACTTTAACTAAATTATCTTTTACATGCATTTTAGTTATAATTTTATTATGCAATGTAGCCCACTTCCTTTCTATTGTTTACTATTACTTTCTTTCACTTCCTCACTTACTTATTATAATATATTTTTTTAAACTTGTAAATTATATATTTTATAATTAAATTAAAATATATATCTTTAATACCTGTTCCAATCAACATACAATCATATCCCCTTTGTATGTAGAAAAGAACAAGCAAATACTATTTCGACTATATTCTAATCAAAACAATCACAAAACTAGTAAAAGACATTCTTCAAATACAATCCCTCACTGTTAGCGGTCTTACCAGCGGCCCTTCTATCCTCTTTTGAAAGTATTTCTATTATATCTTCACTTCTTAGTTTACCTTCTCCAACCATTATCAAAGTTCCAACAATATTTCTAACCATATATCTTAAGAAACCAGTTCCAACAAATACTAGTATTATTTTATTAATATCCTTAGTATCTCTTATTAAATTAGTTTGTGATATAGTTCTTATATAATCATCTTTTTCTTCATCAGTTTTAGTAAAAGATTTAAAGTTATGCGTGCCCTCTAGATACTTCATTGCCCTCTCCATCTCTACTACATCTAATTTCTTATTATATTGATAAACATAATTCCTCTCTAAAGGGTTATATTCTCCCATATTCAATATATAAATATATTCCTTTCCTATCGCAGAAAATCTAGCATGAAAGTCTTCCTTTACTTCTTCAACTTTTCTTACAAAAATATCCTCAGGAAGAAGACTATTAAGTCCCTTAGATAACTTTTCAGGTGTAATATTCATATCCAAATCAAAATGTATCTTTTGAGCAAGAGCATGAACACCAGCATCAGTTCTACCAGAAGCATGTACCTCTATTTTCTTACCACCACTTATCTCCTTTAATACCTTCTCTAACTCTCCTTGAATAGTTCTCATCTTTGGCTGTTTCTGATATCCAGAAAAGGCTGTTCCATCATAACTTACTGTAATTAAATATCTCATTTTTTACCTCCCTACTAATAAAATATTACTATACCTAATATTACTATATTTAAAAAAAGTAATATACTATCTATCTTTCTCCAACTATTTGTTCTAAGATTAGTTCTAGACTTACCATAATTATATAATCTTAAATCCATAATATCTCCCAAAGACTCTGACTTCTTAAGCGATAAAATAAACATTGGAATAAATACTCCTACTAAAGAAGATATCTTAACCCTTATATTCTTACTATCAAAATCTATACCTCTTAATTTTTGAGATTTAATTATCCTACTAGATTCCATAGTAAGCGTAGGTATATATCTTATAGTTAATGTTATTATCATAGCAATATCATTTACTGGAATATAATTACTTAAAGGTTTTAATATCTTTTCTATACCATAAGTTATTTCACTAGTACTAGTAGTATAAGTTAAAGCACTACTATAAATAATTATAAATATTAGCTTATATAAATCAAATATTATATTACTAATACTAGAATAAAATATTAAATCTATAATAAATATAAATATTAAAAATATCTTTATACTATATATATTTTTCAAATAAGTTATTATACTTATATTACTATATATCATCATTAACACTAAATAACAAGTAAGCATTAATATATCAATATAACTATCAATAAAGAATATACTCCCTATCATTATAAATAGAGATATTATCTTAAATATAGGGCTTAATCTATGAATAACTGAAGTCTTATTATAATATTTTCCAAAAGTTATATTATTAAACATTTCTATATATATCCTTCATTAATTCCTTAATATCAAAAGTCGTCTCAAGATTAATACCCTTCTTCTTATTAGAAGTATTTATAAAATCCACTATTTTAGGAACCTCTATACCAGAAGACTTAACCTTATCTATATTATTAAGTAATTCCTTCTTATTTCCACTACTTGTTATTTTACCTTTTTTTAATATCATATAATTATCAGTTAATCTAAGAGCAAACTCCATATCACTAGTAAATACTATAATAGTTTTATGATAACTATTTTTTAACCTTTTTAATAATTTTATTAAATATTCTATATTCCTATTATCTAAGTAAATAGTGGGCTCATCAATTATAATTAGTTTAGGATTAAGAGATAAAACTACTGCTAAAGAAAGAAGTGTCTTCTCTCCACTAGATAAATCAAAAGGATTCTTATCTAAGTAACTATCATCTAGTCCTACCATCTTTAAAGAGTCTACTATTCTCTTATCCAAAATATCAGTCTTATAATTATATTTATTCAAACCAAAAGATATCTCTTCTTTTACACTACTAAAGATAAAAGATTCTTCAGGATTTTGAAATACATAACCAAGTTCTCTACCAACATAACTATTAATCACTTCTCCATCAATATCCTTTATTAATCCTACTAAAATATAACTAAGTAATGATTTACCACCACCAGAAGTAGATAATACTGTAGTTATCTTTCCATCTTCAAAAGTATAATTTATATTCTTTAATTTATCCTTATACGATACCTTATTCAATACTATGGCCATAATTTATTCATAACCTCCCCACTATCAAAGTAAACTCTATCAAGCAAATCATATAACATTAAGTTATGAGATAATTTTACGATAAATGGTAAGTTAAAACCTAATTTTTCTAATGTTTCATCCTTATATATTTCTTCTTTAGTACCCTTCATAACTATCTTCCCCTTATCAAGTACTATAATATTATCAGAATATAAAGTATCCTCTAAATCATGAGTTATTAAAATAACAGTTAACTTATATTCCTTTTGATATTCCTTTAATAACTTAAATACCAATTTCTTATCACTAGGAGTTAATTTATATATAGATTCATCTAATAAAATAATCTTAGGCTTATGTATAATAGAAGACGCTATCATTACCTTTTCCTTTTCACTATTAGTTAGTTCCTCAGGTGATTTATCTAAAATAGATTCCAATTTAAACTTCTTTGCTATAACCTCTATACTTTTAATCATCTCTTTATTAGAATATTCTAGATTCTCCAAAGTAAAGACTAAATCATCTCTAACAGTCTCACCTATAAAATGACTATCTGCATCATTAAAACAAACAGAAAATACTCTTCTTATCTTTTTTAAGTAGAAGTCATTTAATAAATAACCATCTATTGATATATAACCATCTGCCTTATATAAACCTATTAATATCTTAGCAAGTGTACTTTTACCAGAACCATTTTTACCTATAATAGTAGTAAAACTTCCCTCTTTTATTTCTAAATTAAAATTTTTAAATAAATAATCTTCTTTTTTATATTTAAATGACATATTCACTATCTTTATAATACTCTTCTCCATAACTTCCCTCTTGTATTTATTATTATATATTAAATATATATAAAATACAAGGTTAGAAAAGGAAAAAATCTCTTTATTTGAAGATATTTTCTTTTCCCTTAATATAAATCTTTAATTCTAATTTTGTTATCCACTTGTGTATCACTTTGTGTATCACTTTGTGTATCACTTGTGTATATTAGTATGGATATAAAACTAAAATAAGTAAAGAAAAAAAGCAATAACTATGCTTTTAATCTAAATATCAAAAATTAATTTTACACTTGCAGTAATATTTTCGTCTGATAATGGTGAATCAAAATTAAGACTTTTTATCATAGCAGAATAATTCATTCCTTTTTGAAGTTTTTCTGATAGTTGTTTAGCATAATATCTAGGAACATATCCTAAATGATAACTATTTTTACCATCATTATACATAACCTTAATTGCATTATTATCAAATTCATTATCAGAATCTATTACAAGTAACAATTTATCATTAATTTTTAAAATCTTTTTACATTTATTAATATCGTGACAGTGTCTAGTACCCGCTATATCAAATTCAATTTTATTTAAATCAAATGCTGGTACAAATTCGTAGTCGTCAGTTATTAGTCTTCCTCTAGTGGCCTTCAAAATATCAAAATCATTAGAATCTTTTTCTAAATTATAACTATTTAGTATTTCTAAATAATCAGGTCTTGAAACATTCGGTAATCTAGTCTTAATATTCATGAATAATACTTCATTCTTATAAACTTTCTTAGTATCTTCAAACCCTGGAAAATACTTAAAACCTTTTTCAGTAGCGGCATCTAATTCTGGATTTTCATATTTAAAAATATAATTCTTTTCTTCCTTTGTTAATACTCCTACTTTGTATCTTCTACGAGAATAGGGTTCTTTCCAAATAAGCCATAGTTCATTTTTCATTATTCTCATCTCCCTTAATTTTATTAAGTAAAATATCTCTTTGCTTTCTTAGATAACATATTATATATTCTTTTTGACCATTAGTCAATAATTCACTTGGAATTCTATTTACTATCAAATCTATATCATTATCTGCCAATTTGTTTAAATTATCAATTTCAGTTTTTACTATTTCGTGATAATTTTTATTTAAAAAGTCTATAAGTTCAAAATGTTTGTATCTTTTTTTCTTATCTTCCTTGTATATCAAAGTTTTACTCCTATTTATATAGGCATCAAAATCTTTTTCACCATTCTGAAATTTTTTTAACATATCTTTATTCTTAAATTCTCTTAACAAACTATCACCATTATCATATAGCGGAGATATAGAGCATTTACCATTCTTTTCGGTAATTCCCCAATTTTCTTCATGTCTATCTTGTTCTCCTATTAAAGCATCAAAAACCATTATTCTTATAAATCCTTGAAACAAACTCTTATCGATTTCATCTAATGTTTTCTTAATATTTGATACTGTATAATATTCATTTCTTTCATTACTTCCTTTATTTAAATATGTAACAATATCAGTATGTGGTGATGTCTCTCTATCAGAGAACAAATAATTTAATACTCCTATATTATTTTCTGTATCTTTAGCAAGTTCAATTTTTGCACATTTATATCCCAATACTTTAGCAATTTCATAGGCCATCTTTTCTGAGCACGCTTCACTGCACTCATAATTTTCATGTTCATATTTAAACATAGTAATTTTTTTATTTTTATCTAATCCCAACTTTTTTCTCCGTGCACCTTTTAAAATTGTATCATTGTTTATAAAATTAAAATCTTTTGTTTCTATCTTTATTTTATAATATCTCATAAAATCCCCCTCAATAATAATTAATCCTCATTTAAATATTTAACTAGAACATCATCTAATTTAGTTTTAGATATAGGTAATGTTAGGTACTCAATATTTTCTTTTTGATAATTATTTAAAGTAACTAATACTATATCTAATTTATAACCTGCTACTAAAGATAACTTATTAACAACTCTTTTAAAATCATTAATATTCTTAATATCATAATTATCTATTCCATATATTGTATCAGATAAAAATACCAAATCAAAAGTTTTATTACTACTAAGTAATTCATTTAGTTCATTTACACTACCTGCAGTTGTTATATTTACATTATAATTCATTAGTAGTTCTGATAGATTTCTTATATCATTATGACTATTAAGAGCTACTAAAACATTCTTATCACTAGCATCAAAATAAGTAATATCTTCTTCTATAACACTATCATTGATCTCTTCTACTTTTTGAAATAGCGAAAAACCAAATACTATTTTGTTATCATCTTCCCTAATAAAATTATTACCATTTTGACTACTAATTAGTCTTTCATATATTTCATATTCTATAGATTTATTCCTTATCTCATATTTATTATCTTTTTCATACATATCTAGATTATTATATTTAGAATCTACGACTAGAGAGAATTTTAAATGACATTTATTTCTAACTAATAAATTAGATATTTTAATACTTAGAGTATAGTTTTCAAAGTTCTTACTAATAAAATCTACTAAATAAGAAAATGTTTGTACTATATTGATATCACTACCATAAAGTACTTTAGGTAAAGTAGATATTTCATAATTTACTTCTATATTATTTTTTTCTAATATTCCCTTTATATTATCTATTAGATTACTTGTTTGATATTTTCTTTCTTTAATACTATAATCACTACTTTCTATTCTAGTTATATCCATTACTTTATTTACTTTATCTACTAATGAAAGAGTGTTTTTTTGTAATTCTTTTATTTCTTCTAGGGATAGTGATATATTATTTTTATTTATCTTCTTATTACTAAAGTTTGCTATTTCTGTAAGGGGTTCTTTAATACTTATAACTAAATTATTTATAGTATTTGAAGCTAATTCATTTCTTTTATTTAATAATTCTTTAGTATATTTTAATTCTTTTGATAATTTTATATCGGGATTTTCTATTGTAAAATACATAATATAGATTATTATTGATAATGAGAAATTAATTAGTAGTAAATCTGGAAATATTTTTTGTATTAATATCATTATACCTAGTATTACCATTAAAAAATATACTGGATAATATTTTTTATTCTTTAGTTCTTTATGATTAGATATTATTGCTATAATCATAATGATAAAACATAGGACTGCGAGTAAATAGATTATATCTACTCCACTACCTGTTGGTAATAATAAATCTCCTACTTTATTTATACTTATTGGTAATATTATAGTAATTAACGATAATATAGTGAATATTATTGATGATATTATTAAAATCATTCTATATCTATCATTATCTTTATCTTTTAGTTTTAATGTTACTATTACTGTATATAAAGTAAATAAATATAACCATATTACAAAACCTAAGAATAATAATTTTAATGTATATAAATATAAACTAGAATCTACTGCTATATTATTTCTAACCAAGATAAATGAATATATTTCTATTAAACCAGTTATAATAGTAGTTATAATTATACTATGATATATTTTATTTTCTGATATACTAAAATTTGTTTTAAAACTATATAATATAAATAATAATATAGAAAATATCACTCCTGCTATTGTAAAACATATACTATACATATCTTCCTCCTATTCTTTATTTAATTTTATCATATATTTATTAAAATTACTATACCTTTCATGAAAATCCAAGGTATTTTCATGTTCTTCCTAGCCTATTGTCTAGGAAGAAACAATAAGATATTATATTTGAGGTGTAGACTTTCTAACTAAGAATATTCTAAGTAAAGAAGATAGCTAGTATCTTAACTATATATTTAGAAGATATTTTTAATAAAATAAGTATTCACTCTAGAATATTATAGATATGGTTGATATTTATTTTAAAACTTAGAATAAGGTTTAAAATAACCCTCTAAGATTATAACTTAGAGGGTATATAAATAATTATTTTAATATTTTAGTTTTACCTTTTCTTGGTACTATTATATTACCATTTATTTCATAAATATTATTATCAAAAATATCTTCTTTTTCTAGTTTTACAAAATCTACTTTTTTATTTACTTCAGTAAGAGGTATTTCTTTAGTAATAACATAATATTTAGGAATATAATGTTCTTTTAATTTAGTATATATTAATTTATTTAATTCATTAATAGTAGTTTCTTTTTCATCTTCATTATTAAAGATAATATGACATACAGGTATTTCTCTTTCAATAGAATCTTCTTTTTTTACTACACAGCAATCAAAAACATTATGATGAGTTTTAATTATTTCTTCAATAGCAGTTAACCATACTTTATCACCACTTCTAGTAATCATTCTCTTAGCTCTACCACAGTGATATATTCTGCCTTCTTTATCCATATAACCATAATCACTAGTATGAAGCCATACTTTACCATCACTATGTTTCATTAATACTTTATCTGTCTCTTCCTTATCTTCAAAATAACCTTTCATAACAGTAGGACCACTTATACATATTTCTCCTATTTTACCTTCTCCAAACGGTATTTCATTATTATTCTCATCAAACATACTAACATTAACATTAATAAATGGTATTCCTATACTGCCTAAAGCATAAGCTATTTCTTTCGAATAAGTAGCTGCTGCTGTTGACTCACTCTCTCCATATCCTTGTTTTAATGTTGCTTTGCCACCATGATTTCTTATATATTCGTTAGCAGACTCTTCTTCTGCTACGGTAAGTTTATCTCCTCCAGATATTGGACTTGTCATAAATGATGTATCTTTTATAATATTACTATCGACCATTTCTTTAAATAAAATTGGTCCTGATAAGAAAATATTTGGTTTATATTTATCTAATAATAATGGATATTCCTGAGGTGTAAAGAATGGTATTAATTCTACTGATACTCCACAACATAATAAACAATATGTAGCATTATAATAATAAGCTACTGATGGTGGTAAGATACTCATAGAAGTTTTACCAGCATCAAAACCTAAATCTCCTAATTTAAAACCATAAGCACTACTATTTAGATTAATATTTGATAGAGGTACGCCTTTAGCATTACCAGTAGTTCCTCCAGTATATACTATTACTGATGTATCACTACCTATACCCATAGGTTTATTAAGTAGTTTACCACTACTTGTAATTTTCTTAAAGTCTTTAAATGATATAAATCTTTTATCTATCTTATATAAATTAGATTCACTTTCTTGCTTCTTCATACCAGTTAGAATATTTTCTAATTCTTTATAAATTAACTTTAAATTATTACTTTGTACTTTACCTTTAGCATTTTCTACTAACATATTTAATTTTTGTATACTAGATAATTCTTCAAATAATGACATACAAATAATACTATCTAAAGTATCTACTTCTTCTATGCCTTTACTTACTTTTTCAGTTATTAGTGGTACATCTGTTATAAAGAAATACTTTGATTTTGTCTTTTCTAGTATATCTTTAATTCTATCTTCTGCTTCATCAAATTTTATTAGATTAGCAGTAGCTCCTAGTTTGGATAAAGCAAACCACATAAAGATTATATCTGGATTATTAAGCATCATAAATGATACTATATCTCCTCTTGTTATTTTCATTTTATTAAATCTCTTGATATATTCTTCTACTTTACTTATTAGATCTTCTCTTGTATATACTTTACCACAATATGATAGAAGTTTTATATTACCATAACTCTTAGTTACTTTTAAGAAATAATCATAAGCATTCATATCAGTATCTAAGTAAGCTTTCTTTTCATCTGAATAAGTATTAATATCTACATTATAATACTTAAGCCATGGTTTTACATTAGATGCTAATGTTCCTTCTATTTGTCTTTCTTTATCAATAACAAATTTTTCTCCATTAAATCTTTTTTCATTAATATTTATTTTCACTTAAATCCCCTCCAAAAAACACTACTATTATAACACAAATTACAAAATAGTCAAATTATCCATTGATATAAGAGTTAATTTTATGATACAATATATTAAAGAGGTGAAATAAATTGAGTAAGACTATTACTAAAGTCATAAGAGTAGATAATGATACTAAGAAGTTAATGAATGAGTTCTATAAAGATATAAAAAGAGATAAAACTCCTCCTTATGCTGTATTTCAAGCTGATACTGGTGATACAATAGTTACTTTATATGAGTCTGGTAAGGCTATGTTCCAAGGGGTATCCGCAGATATAGAAGCAGGTATGTGGGAAAGTATTAAAAAAGATAAAGATAATATAGATTATTTTGTTGATACTAAAGAAGTAAATATTAAAAAAGATATTGAAGTAGAGATTCCTAGTAATATATCTTCAGTTGGCTCTGATGAAGTTGGTACTGGAGACTACTATGGACCTATCGTAGTTACTGCTTCTTTTGTCAGTAAAGAAAATATTCCTTTCCTAACAGAACTTGGTGTTAGAGATTCTAAAAAGTTATCAGATGAGCAGATTCTCAAGATAGTACCTAAAATTATTAAAAAGATTCCATATAAAACTATTATGTTATCTAATAAAGAATATAATGATAACTATGGTAAAAATATGAATATGAATAAAATTAAAGCCGTACTACATAATAAAGTATTAACTGAAATGGTTAAAGATAATGATTATGATTATATTGTTGTAGATCAATTTGAACCTGAAAAGAGTTATTATAATCATTTATCTGATGTACCTAATCCTTTAAAAGGTATTACTTTTATTACAAAAGCAGAAGACAAGTGTCTTTCAGTAGCAGTATCTTCTCTCATTAGTAGATATATTTTTATTAAAGAAATGGATAAACTAGGAGATAAATATGGTATCTTCTTACCTAAAGGGGCTAACTACTATGTTGAAGATATTGGTATAAAATTAGTTAATAAATATGGTGAAAAAATATTACATGATATTGCTAAATTAAACTTTAGTAATACTAATAGAATATTAAAAGAAGTAAGAAAATAATTTCTTGCTTTTTTTGTATTCTAGTAAAGCCTATCCTAGTCTTTACTAGTCATTTGAAGCCTTGAAGTCTTCAAATGAATATCAGCCATATCTATTATATTCGGGGTGAAAACCCTTTTTATTATTTAATTAATACTTAAACTTGAAGTCGAAAATTTCGACTTCAAAATTATTATTACCTACTAAAAAACGACTCAGGGCTTCAAAAGTTTCCTAAGTACCAATCGATATAAATCGTATCAAAAAATATAATTATCATCAATAGTTTACATAAAGTTTTCTATTTTTATTTGCGGTTTCAAATTGAAACCACAAAATCATTGTTTATTAACACTAATTTTATTAAGTCTACTAATTAAGTCTTTTTTATCCGGAAAAAAACAACATATATGTTTACAATAGTATAACATTATGTTGCTTAAAGCAGTTTTAAAAGTATGCTTATATCTTATTTAAAAGATAGTTTTTTATGAAAATCTATTAATTATAAAGTTTCTTTTAGATTTCTACTTTTTAATTACTCTTTTTAATACTAAGGTAGGATATTTCATTTTTAAATATTCTTTTGATGATATTTCAATCAGAGATTTTTCTGCTTCAATATCCTCTTGAGAATCAATCGCCGAGCAAAACGAATCATATTCATCTTTATTATAACTACTAATTTCAAATAAGTTTGCCCCAGTTTCATATGTTGTTAAATATAAATTATTACTTTCAGTGTGAACTTCTTCAAAATTACCA
>OIYS01000801.1_pt1 | contig 18922 bp, 20 predicted proteins | sample 1588271 | NCBI WGS metagenome assembly OIYS01 (sample SAMN03283286) | human gut metagenome | biome: human-associated habitat; material: feces | host: Homo sapiens | place: Peru | collected 2012
AAATGCGAAGCATTTTTGCTGAAGCGGAATGCTGGGCATATACTAGTTTTCGTAGCGATGTAAATTGAATTTTTCTCGAAATTACCGCGGTCGGAGAACGGAATTTTTTATTTTATATATGGATATTTTGTAAAGAGGTTTACCCTGGAAAAGCAGTAAGTTCTACGAAGATTTAAAATATATTGTTAATATATGCTTATAGAAATATATTTTGTATTTGTTGGGAGATTTAGGAGGAAAATAGTGCTAAGTATTTTGTTAAATATAATAAAAATAGCTTTTTTATTAGGATTTTTAATTTTAATACACGAAGCAGGTCACTTTTTTGTAGCAAAATTATTTAAAGTAAAAGTAAAAGAATTTGCCATAGGTTTTGGACCTATAATTTGGGAAAAACAAGGAAAAGAAACGAAATATGTATTAAGAGCAATTCCACTAGGAGGCTTTGTTAATTTACTAGGCGAAGAAGAGGCTTCACAAGAAGAAGGTTCATATAGCAAGGCAAGTAGAATAAAGAAGATATGTATACTTCTAGCTGGTGGAACAGTTAATATTATTTTTGGATTATTAGTTTATTTTATATTAATATCTACTACTGCAAGTTTTGTATCTACAACTGTTCAGCAAACTGTTGAAAACTATTCCGCAAAAATGGCAGGAATGGAGCAAGGAGACGAAATAATAAAAGTTAATGGAAAGAAAATAAGGTTAAAAAGTGAAATAGATAGTATACTTGCAAATAGTGAAGGAAAAGACATTAAACTTACAGTAAAAAGAAATGAAGAAATCTTAGATATAAATTTAAAACCTACCATAGATGAAGAAACTGGAAGATATTTTTTAGGAATAATATTTAAAGAAGCCGATAAGAGCTTTACCAATAATTGCTATTATGGATTTTGGAATACAGTGTATTTTTCAAGTTCAATTGTAGAAAATGTAAAAGAACTATTTACCGGAAATGTTGGTGTAGACCAATTAACAGGACCTGTAGGAATTTCAGAAGTAGTAGTAAAAACCCAAAATGTATCCCAATTTGTATATATATTAGCACTTATATCACTATCATTGGGAGTTACAAACCTTTTACCATTTCCACCACTTGATGGAGGTAAAATTTTATTACTAATTATAGAAGGAATTATAAGAAGACCAATAAAAGAAAATGTTAATAATGCAATTCAAATGACCGGTTTTGTTATAATTATGGCTTTAGCAGTAATTGTAACTTATAATGATGTTCTTAGAATATTTTAAAGTAAATAAACAGAAAGGAATGAATTTTAAAATGGCAACTGCAGTAAAAGACGCATTTAATGATTATGTTAAAGGTAGTAATATTTTAGATGCCAGTATAGAAAATGTAAACCTATATAAAAAAACAAATAAATTAGAAATAGATTTAAAATCAGATAAGAAAATAAACATAGGTGAAATTTATTATTTTGAAGAATATTTAAAAAATCAATTTAAAATTAACAGTATAGACATAAAAATTGAATATACAACTATTCCAGAAAATACTTTAAAAGAAGATTGGGTAAATATTGAAAAATACCTATCAAAGAATTTTCCATTAATAAAAACTATTTTAACAGATAGCAGAATAGAAATAGAAGAAAATACTGCATATATAGTTATAAAAAGTACAAATTCATCTTTTTTACATTCTTATAAAATAGACGAAGTGCTAGAAAATATTATATTTAAGCTATATGCACAAAAAATGAAGGTTAAATATAAAGAAGAATTAGAAGAAGATTATAAAGAAAAACAAAAACAATATTTAGAAGAATTAGGCAGAAGTGAATGCCAAACAATAATGCAAAATAATAAAAATAATTTAGAATTTTTAAAAACTGAAAATTCTTCTTCTAATGAAAATAAAGTAGAAAAGCTAGAGATAGATAATCCAGTAATTATTGGAAAAAGCGGAAATATAAAAGAACAAATTGTAAAAATCAAAGATTTAACTAGTGACTATGGAAAAGTTGCATTAGAGGGTAAGGTTATTTCTACAGATTCAAGAGAATTAAAAAATGGAAAAACTTTAGCAATGTTTAACTTATATGATGGAACAAGTACTATTACTTGTAAATCGTTTATAGACCCTACAAAACAAGATTTACCAGCTATATTAAAAAGAATTGAAAAATCTGGAAGGTTAAGAATACAGGGAAATGCACAATACGATAATTTTGCAAAAGAAATTGGAGTTATTGCAAATGTTGTAGTAGAAATTCCACCAATAGATGAGAACACAAGAATGGATAATGCAAAAGAAAAAAGAGTAGAATTACATATGCATACCCAGATGAGTCAAATGGATGCAGTATCTTCTGCAACAGATTTAATAAAAAGAGCTGCTAAGTGGGGAATGAAGTCTATTGCAATAACAGACCACGGAGTGGTACAAGCCTTTCCAGAAGCAAACCACGCAGTAGAAGATAATAAATTAGATATAAAAGTAATATATGGTGTGGAAGCATATTTAGTTGCTGATGAAGAAATACCAGAAGGAGTAGAAGATGGCTACAAGAAGGTAAAACCATATCACGCAATAGTATTAGCAAAGAACTATAAGGGATTAAGAAATTTATATGAATTAATTTCTGTAACACATTTAAATTATTTCCATAAAAGACCAAGAATGCTAAGAAGTGTTTTTGAAAAATATAGAGAAGGATTAATTTTAGGAAGCGCCTGTGAACAGGGAGAATTATACAGAGCAATTGTAAATAAAAAACCAGAAGAAGAAATTAAGAAAATTGCTTCATATTATGATTACCTAGAAATTCAGCCTCTTGGTAACAATGCTTTTATGCTAAGAGATGGTACATTCTCTAGTATGAAAGACCTAGAAGATGTAAACAAAAAAATTGTGGAATTAGGAGATGAACTTGGAAAATTAACAGTTGCAACGTGTGATGTGCATTTTATGGATCCACAAGATGAAATATATAGAAGAATATTAATGGCAGGGCAAGGCTTTTCAGATGCAGACCATCAAGCACCATTATATTTAAGAACTACTGAAGAAATGCTTAATGAATTTTTATACTTAGGAAAAGAAAAAGCATATGAAGTAGTTGTTACAAACACAAATAAAATATCAGATTTGTGCGAGAAAATATGCCCAATTTCTAAAGAAAAATGTCCACCAGTAATAGAAGGAGCAGAACAAGAAATAAAAGATATCTGCGATAGCAGAGCAAAAGAACTATATGGAGATCCATTACCAGAAATTGTACAAGCCAGACTAAAAAGAGAGTTAGACTCTATTATAAAAAATGGATTTTCAACTTTATACATAATTGCACAAAGACTAGTAAAAAAATCAAATGAGGATGGGTATTTGGTTGGCTCAAGAGGGTCAGTTGGTTCTTCGTTCGTAGCAAATATGCTTAGTATTACAGAGGTAAATTCACTTCCACCACATTATAGATGCCCAAATTGTAAATATTCGGATTTTACAGACTATGGCGTGCCTAATGGAGTAGACTTACCAGACAAGAATTGTCCCAAATGTGGTGCAAAATTATGCAAAGATGGAATGGACATACCATTTGAAACTTTCTTGGGATTTAATGGAGATAAAGAACCAGATATAGACTTAAACTTCTCAGGGGATTACCAAGGAAAAATACATAGATATGCAGAAGTAATATTTGGAAAAGGAAAAACTTTTAAAGCAGGAACAGTTGGAACAATAGCAGACAAAACAGCTTTTGGGTATGTAAAAAATTATTTTGAAGAAAGACACATACCAGTAACAAATGCTGAAATATCAAGATTAGTACAAGGATGTGTAGGAGTAAAAAGAACAACAGGCCAGCATCCAGGAGGAATTATAGTTGTACCACACGGGAGAGAAATATACGAATTTTGTCCGGTACAACACCCTGCAGATGATCCAAATTCAGATATAATTACAACACATTTTGATTACCACTCTATAGACAAAAACTTATTAAAACTAGATATGCTAGGACACGATGACCCTACAGTAATAAGAATGCTCCAGGATTTAACAGGGGTAGATCCAAAAACAATACCATTAGACGACAAAGAAACAATGAGCTTATTCACATCAACAAAAGCTTTAGGAGTAAGTGAAGAGCAAATAAAGTCGCCAATAGGGAATTATGGTATACCAGAATTTGGAACCAAGTTTGCAAGAGGAATGCTTTTAGATACAAAACCAACCAAATTTGAAGAGTTAATTAGAATTTCTGGATTATCTCATGGTACAGATGTATGGTTAAATAACTGCCAAGACTTAATAAATTCAGGAACTGTAACACTTATGGAAGCTATTTGTACAAGAGATGACATTATGACATACCTAATGAAAATGGGATTAGAACCAGGCGATGCTTTTAAAATAATGGAGGTTGTTCGTAAAGGAAAGGCAACAAAAGATCCAGAAAAATGGGCTGAATACGAGAAAAAAATGAAGGAACATAATGTCCCTTCGTGGTATATGGAATCGTGTAAGAAAATAAAATATATGTTCCCAAAAGCACACGCGGTAGCTTATGTAACAATGGCATTTAGAATAGCTTGGTTTAAAGTTCATATGCCATTAGCATATTATGCAGCATATTTTACAGTAAGAGGGGCAGAAGATTTTGACGGAGAAGTTATGCTATATGGAAAGCAAAAAGTAAAAGACAAAATGAAAGAATTAGATATGCTAGGGAATAATATGTCTGTTAAAGAAAAAGGAATGTATACAGTTTTGGAATTAGTAAACGAGATGTATGAAAGAGGCTACGAGTTTTTACCAATAGATCTATACAAATCAGATGCTAAGAAATTTAAAATAGAAGACGGTAAAATAAGACCACCATTTTCAAGTATAGCAGGACTTGGAGGTGTGGCAGCAGAGGGAATACAAAAGGCAGCTAGTGAGGAAAATGGCAAGTTTATATCAATAGATGAATTTCAATTAAAATCTAAAGTAGGTAAATCAATAATAGAAATGCTTACTAAATTTGATTGCTTAAAAGGAATGAGCAAAAGCAACCAGTTAAGTTTATTTGATGTGTAAAATAGATTAAAAATTTAAAGAAATATATTGTAAAATTTATAAAGTTATTATAAAATATCTTTGGTTAGTAAAATACTAATTAAAATAAACAATAAAAGGAGAATGAAAAATGGAGGAAAATAAAAAACAAGAAGAAATAAAAAAGGAAGAGATAAAGCAAGAAGAAACAAAAACTATTGATACTGAAGAACTAAAAAAACAAGCAGCAGAAACAGTGGGTCAAGTAAAAAGTACCGTAAAGAATATAAAAATTAAGGACGAAACAATAAATACTAAAAATTTTGTTAAGGATATGATAAAAGATCCAATAAGCAAAACAACAGAAATTTCAAAGGATAGTGATAATAAATTCCTAAAAACATCTGTATTTATAGTAATAGTGTGGATGGCAGCAAAATTCTTATTTTCAACATTATCATATAGTAAATATAGCTCATTTGGAAGAAATATATTATCAATAATTAAAAATACACTTTCACCAGTATGTATAGTACTAGGATTAACACTAATAATATTTATATTAAATAAAAAACACAAAAAATCATTAACAACAATATTATCAACAGTAGTTACAGTATATTCACCAATGGTAGTAGCATCAGTATTGCATTTGCTAAATTTAATAGATTATAATATGGCTAAACTTACAACACCAGTAACAACACTTGCTTCATTTATAACAATTGTATTATCATATTTTGCAATGAAAGATATATTCCAAGAAGAAACAGAATTAGCAACATTTAAAAAATTTGTACTTGTAGAATTAATTTATTTTGCAGTAGCAATAGTTGTATCTTTACTAGGAATATCAATGTATATATAAATATTAATAAAGATATAATATAAGAACGGGTTTAAATCCCGTTCTTTTTATCTTTTTTACAAGAAAAGAGTTGACAAGTTCATATAAATACTGGTATAATACATAAGTTGAAAAATACGCACGCAAGGTAACAGTTTAAGATTGTGCTTATTAAATAAAAGTGTTCTTAAATGCAAAATACTTTGCGGAGGAAAAACAAAAAGGGAGGAATTTTAAAATGGCAGTAGTTGCAATGAAACAATTATTGGAAGCAGGTGTACATTTCGGACACCAAACAAAAAGATGGGACCCTAAAATGGCTGAATATATCTATCAAGCTAGAAATGGTATCCATATTATCGATTTACAAAAGACATCTAAAAAAATTGATGAAGCTTATAACTTTATCAAAGAAGTATCAGAGGAAGGAAAAGATATACTTTTCGTAGGTACAAAAAAACAAGCTCAAGAATGTATTAAAGAAGCAGCTGAAAAAAGCAATATGTTCTATGTAGACCAAAGATGGTTAGGTGGAATGCTTACAAACTTTAAAACAATCAGAAAAAGAGTAGAAAGATTAAACAAATTAGAAGAAATGCAAACAGATGGAACATTTGATGTTTTACCTAAAAAAGAAGTTGCAAAATTAAAAAATGAAATGGAAAAACTAGAAAAAAATCTTGGTGGTATTAAAAATATGACAAGATTACCAGGAGCAATGTTTGTAGTTGATCCAAAAAATGAAAGAATAGCAATTTTAGAAGCTAGAAAATTAAATATTCCAATCGTAGGATTAGTAGACACAAACTGCAATCCAGAAGATGTAGATTATCCAATTCCAGGAAATGATGATGCAATTCGTGCTGTAAAATTAATTACAGATGTAATGGCAAATGCAATTATTGAAGGAAGACAAGGAGAAATGGTAGCAGAAGAACCTGCTATGCAAGAACAAGTAGCTGAAGAAGAAGTAAAAGACATTGAACAAGTTGTAGCAAACGAAGAAACAGCTGAATAATGCAAAATATTTAAGACAGGGAGATTTATTTAATCCCTGTCTATAAAAAAATAAATTATAGGAGGTATGTTTATGATAACAGCAGCATTAGTAAAAGAATTAAGAGAAAAAACAGGTGCAGGAATGATGGACTGCAAAAAAGTTTTAACAGAAACAGATGGAGATATGGAAAGAGCCGCTGAGTTATTAAGAGAAAGAGGAATAACAAAAGCAGCTAAAAAATCTGATAGAATTGCAGCAGAAGGATTAGTATATGTATACTTATCTGATGATAAAAAAGTTGGTGCAGTATTAGAAGTTAATGCTGAAACAGATTTCGTTGCTAAAAACGAAGAATTTAGAAAATTTGTTCAAGATACAGCAAAACAAGTAGCTGTAAAAAATCCAGCAGATGTAGAAGCGTTACTTGCAGAGCCAGCATTAGTTGATGAAACAAAAACAGTACAAGACATATTAACAGATAAAATAGCTACAATTGGAGAAAATATGTCTGTAAGAAGATTCGTAAGATTTGAAACAGAAGGATTCTTAGTAAGCTATACACACGGAGATGGAAAAATTGGTGTATTAGTTGATTGTGCAAAAGGTGATGAAGCTACAGCAAAAGATGTTTGTATGCAAATAGCAGCAGCAAGACCAGAATACTTAAATAGAGAAGAAGTTCCAGCAGACAAAGTAGCTCACGAAATGGAAATATTAAAAGCACAAGCTATGAATGAAGGAAAACCTGAAGCTATAGCAGAGAAAATAGTACAAGGAAGAGTTGGAAAATTCTATGGAGAAATTTGCTTATTAGAACAAGACTTTGTTAAAAATCCAGAAGAAAAAGTACAAAAATACTTAGACGAACACAATACAGTAGTTACAAGATTTGCAAGAATAGAAAAAGGTGAAGGACTTCAAAAAAGAGAAGAAAACTTTGCTGAAGAAGTAGCAAACCAATTAAAATAACTATTATTATAAAATAGCTCCGCAGAGAAAAAGTGGGGCTATTTTTTTAAATTCTATTAAAGACTGATAAAAAAGCAATTAGTAAAGAAATATGTGCGAGTTTGACATAAAGTATTAAAAATGTTATAATCAAAATAGTTTCCGAAAGGAAATAATTTTTTTTAGGGGGATTGTACATGTCATTTACCCACGAGTTGTTTTTCCATCATCCAGATGAAATTCCAGTGGAACCACCAACATCTACCCAAAACCCTTTTGATGTTCCGAAAGATCCTAGAAAATTACCTCTAGGTGAAAGCGGGGGTGAAGCAAAGGGTGAGACTTTGGTCTGCCACCATGGATTCTTCTGTCCGGGAGATATTAAGATGGATGATAAAGCAATGGATCCATTCCAAGGCGAGAGCCCTTGCAAAGGAATGGGAAAAGGCGAAAAAACCACTCTCCAAGGGGGGAAAATTATGGGACAACCTAATTGGCATTTCCCTGAAGAGGGGGAACTTATGCCTCCTGATGGGGTAAACTGAGATCAAAAGCCCAGAAGGTTCCAAGCAACTGCTATTGTAGTTGCTTGGAACTCTTTTTGTTTTTATAAAACTAAAAAATTAAATTAAAATAAATAAAATTATTATGTTATACCTTTAATTTTATTTATTCCAATGATATAATTAAAAAGAAGAAGGAGTTTTGAATATGAAAATTTTTATTATAGGTGATATTGTTGGTAATAAAGGTGTTGAAAAAGTAACTCAAACTTTGCCACAATACATAAAAGCAAACAATATAGATTTTGTAATAGCAAATGGAGAAAATTCAGCAGATGGAATGGGAATTACAAGTAAAATATTTAAAGAGCTTTTAACAGCAGGAGTAAATGTTGTTACAATGGGAAACCATACTTGGGGAAAGAAAGACATATTTAATATAATTGAGAATAAGAATTTACTAAGACCAGCAAATTACCCTAAGGAAGTAGTTGGTAATGGATATGGGCTTTATGAATGTAATGATAAAGTTATTTGTGTTATAAACTTAATTGGTAGAGTAGATATGAATGTACTTTCTGAAAACCCTTTCATAGTTGCAAAAGATATTATTAGAGAGGTTAAAGATATAGCAAACATCATTATAATAGATTTTCACGCGGAAGCTACAGCTGAAAAAATTGCAATGGGTTATTACTTAGATGGTGAGGTTACAGCAATATATGGAACACACACACATGTGCAAACAGCCGATGAAAAAATATTAGAAAATGGCACAGCATATATAACAGATGTAGGAATGACAGGACCTAAAAAATCTGTAATAGGAATGGAAGTAGATGCATCTATTAAAAGATTTGTAACTACACTTCCAGAAAGATATAAAGTAAGTGAAGATAAAGAAGCATTTCTAAACGGATGCATTTTGGAAATAAATGATGAAACTTGTCGAGTAGGAAAAATTAGAAGAGTAAATTTGTAGAAATAAGTAAAATATAAGCATATCGTGCGATTGAAATTTCCTTTTTTTACCAGAAAAGTATAGACTTTATATTAAACATATAATATAAATGTATTGTAACAAATGAAACAAAAAGTAAAGTTACAAAAATTATTTTATTTAGGAGGCAAAGAATGGAAGTTTTAAAAATTTCATCAAAATCAAATCCAAATTCAGTAGCAGGAGCAATCGCAGGACTGGTAAAAGAAAGTAACAAGGCAGAAATGCAAGCAATAGGTGCAGGAGCATTAAACCAAGCGGTTAAAGCTGTTGCAATAGCAAGAGGATTCGTCGCACCAGCTGGTGTAGATTTAGTATGTATACCTGCATTTGCAGAGGTAGAAGTTGAGGGCGAAAATAGAACAGGAATGAAATTGATTATAGAATCAAGAAAATAGATATAAAATAAAGGGGGCTAATGAAAATTAGCCTTTTTTTATATTATAAAGAGTTTAGTACAAACTATAACTATACGAAAGGCAAATTATATGAAAGAAAAAAATATTAGAATAATGTTTTTTACAGCAATAATAATTATATTGGGGTTTTCAATATACTATATTATAAAAAATCAAGATATTTTAGCAAGCGATATAAAAACAAAAAAACTAGAAGAAAAAGTAAGCAACAATATAATTATAGGAGTAGCAGGTCTTGATACTATAAATCCAATAACATCAACTAGCCAGGATGTGCAATATATTTCAAAATTAATATATAAATCATTAGTTAGCATTACAAATGACTTTAAAGTAGAGCCAGAGCTTGCACAGGAATGGGGAGTTTTAGATAGTAAAACATATTTAATTCGTTTGGATGAAAATAAATTTTGGCAAGATGGAACAAAATTTACAGCAAAAGATGTAGAATACACGGTTGATTATATAAAAAATAATAATTCTATCTATGTAAATAATGTAAAAAATATAGAAAGTGTAGAAACACTAAATGAATATACAATAAAAATCCACTTAAAAGAACCTGAAAAAAATTTTGAATATATGCTGTGTTTTCCAATAGTGTGTGAAAGAGAAAACATAGGAACAGGAAACTTTAAAGTAGAAAGCATAAATAAAAATGAAGTAATATTAGAAAATCAAGAAGAAGATAAACAAATTATTATAAAAAATTATGATACAACAATAAACTTATATAATGCATTTGAAAAAGAAGAAGTTGATGTAATTACAACCAATAACATAAATTATGAAGAGTATATTGGCAAAATTGGATACAACAAAACTAAAATTTTAGGTAGAAATTTTGACTATTTAAAATTTAATTTAAAAAACAAGGTATTAAACCATAAAGAAGTGCTACAAGCAATAATGTGTGCAGTCAATAAAAAAGAGATAATATATAAAGTTTATAATAATATGTATTTACCAGCAGAATTTCCACTTCAATATGGCAGTTATTTATACAGTAATGATATAGAATATGAATACAACATAAATAAGGCACAAAACATTTTGGAAGAAGCTGGTTGGAAATATACTCGGAAAGTATTGGAAGAAAAATGGGGAAGTCTTGAGTTTAAACCTAACAACAAATGCTTCGAGAAAAGAAGTAGCAAACATTATAAAAGAAAATTTAGAAACAATAGGATTTAAAATAACAATAAAAGAATTACCAGATAATTATTATAAAAATAATTTACAAAAACTAAAATATGATATATTATTAACAGGAAATACAGTATCTATAAAACCAGAAATTCAAGAGTATTTAGATTTTGAAGTAGAAGAGCAAGCCATAGAAAAGGACACCTATAATGAAGTATACAAAAATTATAAGGAAAATCCTAACTTTATGGGATTATATTTTGATACAATAATAATTCTAACTTCAAAGAATGTAAAAGGAAATTTCATAGGAAATTGGTATAATGTTTTTTATAATATAAACACTTGGTATAAAGTGGAGAAGCAATAATTATGTAGTAAAAAATATGAAAAAAATTTAAAAAAAGTGTTGACAAAAAAAAATAATAGTATATAATAATGGCAAACAGGCGTTTGAACACGAATGCAAAAATAGGAGGAATAAAAAATATGAGTAATGATAATTTAGAAAAAAGAAAAGCACTAGAAGCAGCATTAGGACAAATTGAAAAACAATTTGGTAAAGGTTCTATAATGAAACTTGGAGAATACAAAGAAATGAATATAGAAGCAATACCAACAGGAGCTTTAAGTTTAGATATAGCTTTAGGAATTGGTGGAATTCCTAGAGGAAGAATAATAGAAGTATATGGCCCAGAATCTTCTGGTAAAACAACATTGGCATTACACGCTATAGCAGAAACACAAAAAATGGGTGGAGAAGCAGCTTTTATAGATGCAGAACACGCTTTAGATCCAGTATATGCAAAACATTTAGGTGTAGATATAGATAACTTAATAGTATCTCAACCAGATACAGGAGAACAAGCACTAGAAATAGTAGAAGCATTAACAAGAAGTGGGGCTGTAGATATAATAGTAGTAGACTCCGTTGCAGCATTAGTTCCAAAAGCAGAAATTGATGGAGATATGGGCGATTCACATGTTGGACTTCAAGCAAGATTAATGTCACAAGCATTAAGAAAATTAGCAGGGGTTGTAAATAAATCAAAAACAGTTATACTATTTATTAACCAATTAAGAGAAAAAGTAGGAATAATGTTTGGAAATCCAGAAACAACAACTGGTGGTAGAGCACTAAAATTCTATGCTTCTGTAAGATTAGACATCAGAAAAATTGAAAATATTAAACAAGATGGCGAAGTCATAGGAAACAGAGCAAGAGTAAAAGTAGTTAAGAACAAAGTTGCACCACCATTTAGAGAGGCTGAATTTGATATTATATATGGAAAAGGAATCTCAAAGGTAGGAAATATTCTAGACATAGCTGTTAACTTAGACATAGTTAATAAAGCAGGTGCGTGGTTTAGCTACAATGGAGAAAAAATAGGACAAGGTAGAGAAAATGCTAAAGCATACCTAGAAGAAAACCCAGAAATTATGAAAGAAATAGAAGATAAAGTAAGAGCAAACTTCTCTCAAGCGTTTGAAAAAAGCTTAGCCGATTCAGAAGAAACTGATGAAGAAGAGGATGAAGAATAATAAAGCAAATATTTAATGCTCCCTAACTAATTTAGGGGGCATTAAAAAAATATATAAGCAAATTAAAGATATTTTTTAAGGAGATATAAAAATGACTAACGAAGAATTTAAAAATTTAGAAGAATTTGACAAACTAAAAACAAAAGTATTAAAATATGTGCTATATAAAAAAAGAACAGAAAGAGAAGTTAGACAAAAATTTGCAGAAAATACTGGAAATTTGTTAGATAATGTTATAGAATATTTGCGTGAAGAAAATTATATTAATGACAGTGCATATGTAGAAAAAAGCATAAATGAATTAATAAAACTCAAAAATCTATCCATAAAGGAAGTTAAATATAAACTACTTGCAAAGGGAATTTCAGTAAATATGGTAGACGATTACATAGTAGACCATAAAGAAGAAATGTTAGAATACGAAATAAATTCTGCTAAAAACATTCTTAATAAAAAATCTAACACAATGGAGCAAGAAGATATAATGAACTACTTAAGAAAAAAAGGATATATGGAGGAAACAATAAAAATTATAGGGGAATGAAATGACTAACATACTAACATTAGAAACAAAAAAATATTCATTAAAATTAGAAAACTTTGAAGGACCATTAGATTTATTATGCCACTTAGTAGATAAAAATAAAATGAATATAAATGAAGTAAATATATCGGAAATAACAGACCAATATATGGAATATATAAATACAATGCAAGAACTAAAATTAGAAGTTACTAGTGAATTTTTAGTTATGGCATCTACACTTTTATATTTGAAGTCTAAAAGTTTATTGCCAAGAATAGATACAGAAGGCGAAGAAGAGCTTACAGAAGAAGAGCTTATTTATAGAATTATAGAATATAAAAAATATAAAGAAATATCAAAAAAATTAAGAGATAGTTTTAATGAGTTTTCAAAAAGGCTTTACAAATTACCAGAAAAAATAGAATTACCAAATAGGAAAATAGAAAAGAAATTTACTTATAATGTAATAGTAGATAGTTATAAAGATTTACTTGAAAGAAACAGTAATAAAATTAATAAAAATGCTATAAATATAGAAAAAATAGCCATAATAGAAAAAGTAACAGTTGCAAGCAAAGTAAAAGATATTTTTAAAGAACTAACTAAAAAGCCAAGATTTGTATTTAACAAACTATGTAAAGTAAATAAATATAGTAAACTAGAAACAATAACAGCATTTTCAGGTGTATTAGAATTAAGCAAACAAAAAACAATACTAACAGATCAAGAGGCAATTTTTGGTGATATAACAATTGAAAAAAATAAGAGCCAAAAAGACATTCCACAAGATAGTTTTACACAAAGTGTATTAAAATAAAGTTTTATATTAGTAAATAATGGGAAAAATACTAACATATAGGAGAGATTATATATGTTAGTATTTTTTATTATATTAAGCATAATAATTACAATAACTGTTATGGTTTATTTTTCTACAATAAAAGTAGAGATAGATACACTAGAAATAGACAATTTACAGAAAATAAAAATAAATGATTTCAACATAAAAGTTTATCTAGTGCTTTTTAATAAAATAAAATGGTTTAAAATTAGCATTAACAAAGAAAAAATTGAAAAGATTAAAAAGGTTAATCTAAATAAATTAGTAGAAAAAATATTAAATTTAGAAATATTTAAAGAATTAAAAAATGCAAATTTCATACAAAAAGAAGGAATAATTGCAAAAGCTCTTAAAAAATCTAAAATTAATATAGAAAGATTAAATTTGAAAGCAGAAATTGGCTTAGATAATACAATAGTTTTATCTTACTTAGTGGCTATATTGGATATAGTACTAGGAATAACATTAGCAAGAAGAGCTAGCTCAATAAAAGAAGAAAAATATAAATATGTTATAAGACCTATACAAATGAAAAAATTTTATTTAAGTATATCTTTAAATTCTATAATATGTGTAAGAATTTCTAATATTATAAAAATTATAATAAGAAAGAAGTCGCTAAATTCGCCAAAACCTCCTATTTTTCATCAAAGGAAAATTCTAACAAAAGTAGAATATTAATTTAAAACATATTTAAAAATAGGGCAAGCATTGCCCATTTAATATTTTACAAAATTGGAGGAAGTAAAATGAATGTTACATATGATAATGAGAATAGAATACTAAAGCTACAAATGACCGAAGAAATTGACCATTGTATGGCAGAAAAAATAAGAAGTAAAGCAGATTTTGAAATACAAAAATATTTACCACAAGAGGTTTTAATGGACTTCGAAAATGTTTCATTTATGGATAGTGCTGGAATTGGTATGATTTTAGGAAGGTATAAAACCACAAAAATGATCGGAGGCACATTTAATATTACAAATGTTAAGCCATCCTTAAGAAAAGTTTTAGAGATGTCGGGTATTTTAAAAGTAATACCAATAGTAGAAAAGTAGGAGGAGAAAAATGGAAAATTATGATAATGAAATGAAATTGGAATTTATAAGTAACCCTAATAATGAAGCATTAGCAAGAATAGCAGTCGCAAGTTTCGTAGCAACTCTAGATCCAACTATAGATGAAATATCGGACATAAAAACAGCTGTATCGGAAGCTGTTACAAATTCAATAATACACGGATATGAGAAAACCAAAGGAATTGTTACAATAAAATCTACTATAAAGGGAAATGTAGTAGAAATAGAAATAATAGATAAAGGCAAAGGCATTGAAAATATTGAAAAGGCAAAAGAACCGCTTTATACTACAAAGCCAGAATTAGAAAGATCTGGAATGGGCTTTACAATAATGGAAAACTTTATGGATGAGATGAAGGTAGAATCTAAAGTGGGAGAGGGAACTAAAGTTTTTATGAAAAAGATAATAAGAAACTAAAGGAGAAGCCATGTACGATACAAGCACAAAAGATATTATTGAGGCACAAAACAAATCAGAAGAGGCAATGGAGAAAATAATAACTAATAATTCGGGATTAATATGGAGTATTGTAAACAGATTTTTAGGCAGAGGGTATTCGAAAGAAGAATTGTACCAAATAGGATGCATAGGATTAATAAAAGCAGTGCAAAGGTTTGACACTAATTTTGAAGTAAAAATATCTACATTTGCTGTGCCATATATAATGGGTGAAATAAAAAGGTTTTTAAGAGATGATGGACCTATAAAAATAAGCAGGAGTATAAAAGAATTAGGTGCAAAGGTAAGAGATGTTCAAAGAGAATATCTTACGAAAAATGCAACAGATATAAAAATATCTGATATTGCAAAAATCTTAAATGTAAGTATAGAAGATGTTAACTTGGCATTAGAGGCTTCAAGACCAATAGATTCAATAGATGAAGAAGCATATGAAGGAGAAGAAAAATGTAGCAAAATAGCTAAAATAAGCAATAAAAAAGATGATGTGGGAGAATTAATAAATAAAATAACTATAAAAAAACTAATAAAAGAATTAAACCCAAGAGAACAACAAATAATACTTTTAAGATATTTCAAAGAAAAAACTCAAACAGATGTTGCGAAAGCTTTAGGAATATCACAGGTTCAAGTGTCTAGAATAGAAAAGAAAATATTATTAGAAATGCGTGAGAAAATAGCTTTGTAAATATTTACAATACACAAAAAGGAGCAAGAAAGTATGAAAAAACTAATAGTATTAATTTTAGTTTTTGTAATTATATGTTTTATAATCCCAATTACTTTTACAAAGAAACATAATCCTAAAGAAACTCTTGCAGTAACGCAAGAAACAGAAAATAAAACGCCACAGTACGATTATAAAAAATATAATACTATAAAGTTATTACATAGTAAAACACAGGAAATAGAAGAACTACCACTTGATGAATATCTATATGGGGTCGTTTCTGCAGAAATGCCAGCAAGTTTTGAAGAAGAGGCATTAAAAGCTCAAGCTGTTGTTGCCAGAACATATACAATTTATAAGATAATTAATGAAAATAAACATAATGAAGCAGACATATGCGATTCGGCTAGTTGTTGCCAGGCTTGGATTTCAAAAGAAGATAGAATGGCAAAATGGAATGAAAATGAGAAAGATGATAACTGGAATAAAATAGTATCAGCAGTGGAATCAACAAAAGGAAAAATAATTACATATGAAAATGAACCTATAAATGCATTTTTCCACTCAAACAGTGGTGGAACAACAGAAACGGCAACTAATGTATGGGGTGGAACAAATTATCCTTATTTGCAAGTGGTTTCAACATCAGGAGAAGAAGGATATACACAATATAGCTCTGAAGCAAGTTTTACAAATGAAGAAATTTTACAAAAATTAAAAGAATACTACTCTGAAATTGAAATAAATTTCGAAGATGAAAATGAAATAAAAATTATAGAAAATACAGAAGGAGGAAGAGTTAAAAGTATTAAAATTGGAAATATTGAAATTCTAGGAACAGAAGTAAGAAAAATATTTGGTTTAAGATCAGCTATGTTTACAATAGAAAAAACAAGTGAAGGAATAACTTTTAAAGTGCTAGGCTATGGGCACGGAGTAGGAATGAGCCAGACAGGTGCAGATAGTATGGCAAAGCTAGGAAATAATTATGAAGAAATTATAAAACATTATTATACTGGTGTAGAAATTCAAGATGCCTCTTTTGAATAAAGTAATAAAAATTGGAAATAATTTAACTAAAGATAAAAATAAGGGGGCACGATTAAATTGAGAAGAGAAAGAAGATTGCAAACAAGAAGCTATAAATTTTTTTATGTGGTAGGAGCATTAATAATATTTTTGGCAATAACATTAGTGGTTTTATATAAGGTTTATAGCAACAAATTAAACGATATTTCTAAAAGTATGTTATCTACTGAAGAAATAATAGGGTTAGTTCCAAATAGTACAGAAGATGAAACACAAGAAATACAAAGTGCAAGTTCTGAAATAAGCAAAACTATTGAGGAAGCAAAAAAAGATGAGGAAAATAAAGAGGAAGAAAAAAACAATCAAACTGTTGCAACAGATATTGAAGAAACAACTGCAGAAGTAGAAGAACCAAAAGAAACACCTAAAAAAGAATTGGTATTTGCATATCCTATTGAAGGAGAAAAGACAAGGGAATTTTCAATGGAAAATTTAATTTATTCTGAAACACTAGAAGAATGGACAACTCATCAAGGATTAGACATAAAAGCAGACAGAACAACAGTTGTGAAAGCAGCAGAAACGGGAACAGTTGTTGCAATAAAAAATGATCCAAGATATGGACTAACAGTAATAATAGAACACGAAAATGGTTTTAAAACAGTATATTCTAATTTACTAACAACAGAGTTTGTAACAGAAGACGAGAAAGTAGAAAAAGGTCAAAGCATAGGAACAGTTGGAAATTCAGCAGTTTTTGAAATAGCAGATGAACCACACCTACATTTTGAAATGATAAAAGATGGAGAATATGTGGATCCAACAGTATATCTAAAATAGTTTAGAAATTTTTTATTGCACAAAAACAGGAGCCTTAAAGCTAAGGCTCCTTTGAGCTATTCCGATGAAGTCTCTTAATGAACTTTGCTAGCAAGAATATAAATATTGCGAGCAAAATTTCTGCCGAGTAAACTATCATCAAAACTATAAAGCCCATTTGCACACCTCCTAATGATGGACTACATTAATTATAACATAATAATGCAAAAATAAAAATAGAAAAAGAGCCTCAGGTGAGGCTCCAAATTGCGAGGAATTAATCGTCCTTTTCTTTTTTCTGCTGTTCCTTCTGATAGCGCTTAAGCAAGTATACACCCAGTCTCCAATTAAGAAAGACTACAAGTATAACGCCTGCAACGTAAATCAGAACTGCAAACAAAGTAGGACTCATTTTCTCCCTCCTTTCAAAAGATGTTACAATAAGTATAACATAAATAATGCATAAAGTAAATTATAAAAACTTCTTTAATTTTTCTACACTGTGTTCTTGGTAGCTTACAAAATCGTTAATAAGCTTTTTTACATCAGTATCTAAATCATCATGTGCGTTCAAAATTCTTCTGCCTTCTATAATTCCCATATTTGTACCTTGCATTAAAAGCTCTGAAATTTTAGAATCACTTTTATCTTTAATGGTATTGGTTTGAATACCATACCAAAGCATAGCTTTAGTAGCAAAATTATTATCATTTGGTTCTTCACCATAATTAGAAAAAGCATCATTAACCTTATCTAAAACATTATTATACATACTGTATTCGTGTTTTAAATAATTAGAAAGTTCGCTAGTTTGAGCCTTATCTTGTAAGTATTCTATAGAGTCCATACCCATTTTAACACCTTTGCAAATTTCCTTTAAAGCTTTAACATTTTTATCCATAATACACCTCCTTGGATTTTATAAATTGTAATTTGTGTGAGCATTTATATGCAAATTGAAATTGTAGGGGCGATTTTAATCGCCCGCAAATAAATTTAAATTATTATTAATAATTTGCTAAAATAGTCCGCCCAATCTCGTCGGAGTTATATATATTATTTTTTTCAAGAAAATCCGG
>OIYS01000803.1_pt1 | contig 18831 bp, 17 predicted proteins | sample 1588271 | NCBI WGS metagenome assembly OIYS01 (sample SAMN03283286) | human gut metagenome | biome: human-associated habitat; material: feces | host: Homo sapiens | place: Peru | collected 2012
GCAGCAGGATCGGCGGGCTGAAATAGCCCAGCTGCTTGAAGAGCTTGTCGTTTTCCGCAATGTTGGTATACACCGTGCCCATGGCCATGCAGCCCAGCAGCGGTGACACATCCAGCAGCGCGCAGACTCCGCAGAAGGAGAACAGCAGGGCAATGGAGATGATCAGCTTGTTATCCGTGGAGCGATTGCTGGGCATCAGCAGCTTCATGAACAGGCCGAAGGTGCCTCCCAGGGCCATGATCACAGCATTCAGCGCCACAGGCTTTACAAGAGCCCCGAAGGTGAAGCCGCTGCCGTTTCTCGAAGCCAGTGCCACGGAAATCGCCACGGAATAGAGCACAAGCCCCACCACATCGTCCAGAGCCACCACTTGCAGGAGGGTATCTACAAAGTCTCCCCGGGCCCCGGTCTGCCGGATGGTCATCATGGTGGAGGCCGGAGCCGTAGCCGAGGCCAGGGCTGCCAGGACGATGGAGAAGGCCAACTCCAGTCCCAATACCCAATAGGTCAGAACAAACACTGCCACCGATGCCAGCACCGCCTCCAGAATGGTGATCCACACCACCTTCAAGCCGTTGCGTTTCAGCACGGAGAGCTTGAAAAACTCCCCAGTGGAGAAGGCGATGAAGGCCAAGGCGATATCCGACAAAAAGTCCGTGCCGTCGATGATCCGTTGGGGCACCAGATTCAGACCGTAGGGCCCGATGAGGATGCCCGCCACAATATAGGCTGTCACATTGGGCAGCCGCAGCCGCTTGGTGACCCGGGTCAGCAGAAAGCCGGAAAAGAGCATCAGTGCCACGGAAATGATGACGGTAGGCACCTGGGGCAGGTTCATTAGGGTTTCGTGGAATGCGGACATGGAAGCACCCCCTCCGCAAAGTAAAATTTTCTTTACATTTGCTCCATTATAGATTCGGAGCCGGATTTCGTCAATAGCATATTACACATATTCTTTTTGAAATTCTGCTGATTTTTGTTTGAGATAAACAATCTCTTTTTTCGGCATTTTCTTTCAGGGAGATCATTTTCAATAAACAGTTTCGCAGATTCATTTATTGTCATTGAACATTTTCACAAAATGCCACCATCTCAAATTATGAAATCCATACAAAAAATCTTCATACAGGCAAATTCCTATTGACTTTCTTCTTGCCTTGTGTTAAATAGAAATTAACGCTTGTACAGGCAGTCAGATTCGGATATCACTGCAGGATTCCGAACAGGTCCTTTGCGTTCACCGGGCGGCCAAACCGGACGCCTCATAACTGAAAGGAAGGGAATGTTTTTTATGTTGGATTACCTGATCAAAAACGCCAGAATCATTGACGGCAGCGGTGCCCCCTCCTACATGGGAAATGTAGGGATCCAGAAGGGGAAGCTGGTGCTTCTCCAGGGAGAGGCCCCAGCAGAGCATACCATCGACGCTGCCGGCAGATGCCTTGCCCCCGGATTCATTGATGCCCATTCCCACGGGGATCTGATCCTAGGGTCTGAGGATGCCCACCTGTTCAAAACCACCCAGGGCGTGACGACAGAGATCGTAGGCCAGTGCGGCCTGTCCATGGCACCTGTCATGCCGGAGAATTTGGCCGCAACCCAGAATATGCTCTCCATGGGCACCACCTGGTTCCCGGAGGACATGAAAAACTGGCGCAGCTTTGCCCGGTACCTGGAGTATGCCGACGCCCAGAAGCTCACCGCCAACACCAAAATGTATATTGGCCACAGCACTCTGCGCATTGCGGTCATGGGTATGGAAAATCGCCCCTCTACGGACAAAGAGCTGGACACCATGAAGGGCATCCTGCGGGAAGCCATGGAATCCGGTGCCGCCGGATTCTCCACCGGCCTTATCTATACCCCCAGCTGCTACGCGGAGGAAAAGGAGATCATCGAGCTGGCCAAGGTCATCGCTCCCTTCGGCGGCACCTATGCCAGCCACATGCGGGACGAAGCCAACTTCATTGTGGACGCTGTGAAGGAGACCATCAATGTTGGCCGTCAGGCCGGTGTTCAGGTGGACATTTCCCACCACAAGATGCTGGGCAAGCCCAACTGGGGCAAGCAGAAGCAGACCCTGGCACTTATCAACGAAGCCAACGCCGAAGGCATCCCCACGATCTGCGATCAGTATCCCTACACCCGGAATATGACGACGCTGAACGCCTGTATCCCACCCTGGCACTTCTCCAATGGCTTCTCCTCCATCACCGAAAAGCTGAAGGATCCCGCTTTCCGGGCCCAGCTGAAGCAGGAAATGGAAGACCCCGCCACGGCCTACGACAACTACTACCTGAATGCCGGTGGCTGGGACGGTGTGTATGTCTACTCCGCCGCCAATACCCCCGAGGCTGAGGGCCGCTATATCACGGAATACGCCCAGCTCATCGGCAAGGATCCCTGGACCGCTTTCTTCGATCTGTGCGTTGCCAACAACTGCTCCACCGGCGGTGTTTACTCCAGCATGTGCGACGAGGACGTGTGCGAGATCATCCAGAATCCCTACTGCATCGTCGGCAGCGACGGTCTGACCAGAAGCTGGAAGGAAAAGGGCCACCCCAGAGCCAGCGCCACCTTTCCCCACGCCATCACCTATTTTGTCAAGGAAAAAGGCATCCTGACTTTGGAGCAGGCTGTTCATAAGATGACCGGCCTCACCGCCAAGTACCTGTCCGTAAAGGACCGGGGCCTGATCCGGGAGGGCTATGTGGCAGACCTGGTCCTCTTCGACTACGACCGGCTCCAGGATACGGCCACCTACAAAAACTCCAACAGCATCACCGAGGGCATTGACTATGTCTTCGTGGGCGGTGAGATCGTCTACCACGACAAGCAGTTCACCGGCAAATATCCCGGCAAAATGCTCCGGCACAACGCCTGACAGAAGAAGTGGAAGCACAGAAAGAATAAGGAGGTTATCCTATGAATGTCCTGATTGCGTTTGTCATCACCATGGTCGTGCTGCTGGTAGCACTGATCAAGCTGAAAGTCAGCCCCGGTGTGGCGCTGTTTGCCTGTGCCGTCCTGATGGCCCTGCTCTGCGGCATCCCTCTGGCGGACACCCTGGGGTATCTGACCAGCGGCTTTGGCGGCATTATGACGAGTATCGGCCTGCTGATCATTTTCGGCGGCATCTTTGGCATGATGCTGGGTGACTCCGGCGGCATGGAAGAGCTTGCCAAGGGGCTCCTGCGGACCTTCGGCAAGAAGAACGATATGCTGGCCCTGAACCTGGCCGGTTACATTGTCTCCATCCCCGTATACTTCGGCTCTGCCTATATCACTCTGAGCCCTCTGGTTTCCAGCCTGCAGAAATTCACCCGTAAGAAGACCTCCGCCTACGTTGCGGCCCTGTTTACAGGTCTGCTGCTGACCCACTGCATCGTAGCGCCTACTCCCGGTCCTCTGGCCGTTGCCGGTCAGATCGGTGCCAACGTAGGCTGGTTCATCATCTACGGCATCATCGTTTCTCTGCCCGCCTCCTTGCTGTGCGGCTGGCAGTACGCCAACGCTCTGAACCGCCGGGACAAGGTCAGTGCGGAAGCCGCCAAGGCAGAAGCCGAAGCCATTCTCAGCGATACGGAACTGCTGAAGCCGGATCCCACCAAGCCCTCTGCCGGTCTGACCCTGGGTCTGATCGCCTTCCCCATTGTACTGATCATCATCAATTCCGTTTGCTCCGTGGTCCTGCCCTCCGGTCATCTCGTTGGCACCGTCTTTACCTTTATCGGCAACAATAACGTGGCCCTGTTCATCGCCATGCTGGTCACCGCCTTTGTGCTGCGGAAATACCTGGTACCGAAGGTCAGTGACAGCATCTGGAAGTACATCGACAAGGTTTCCGACTCCATGGGCAACATTCTGATGGTCATCGGCTGCGGCAACTGCTTCGGCACCATTCTGCAGAAGAGCGGCCTGGGCGATGCCCTGGTGGCGCTGCTGTCCAGCTTCAATTTCCCCATTCTGCTGCTGGCCTTCCTGCTGGCAATGATCATCCGGGCTGCCGTCGGCTCCGCCACCGTGGCCATGCTGACCACCGTATCCATCGTAGGCCCCTCCGCCGTGGCTCTGGGCTTCTCCCCTGTGCTGGTGGGCCTGACCATCTGCACCGGTACCGTAGGCCTGACCCTGCCCACCGACGCCGCCTTCTGGCTTCCCGCCCGCTACAACGACCTGACCGTCAAGGAGGCCTTTGTCGCCACCACTTACTCCACGACCTTAGCCAGTATTACCGCATTCCTGGTCATTCTTCTGCTGAATATGGTTTCCGGCGTACTGCCCGGCCTGTTCTGATAATGAGGTGAACGCTTTGCATTCTGAAAAAATCATCCTGGGAAAGCCTCTGTCCCAATGGCGGCAGGAATACCCCATCATGGACCGCATAGCGGCCCTGGAGGAAACTGCCTGGATCAATCCCGGCAGGATCCCCTGCTCCCAGGCCATCGCTCAGTGTCCCCTGACTCTCGCCGATGTGCGCGATGCCAGCGACCGGCTGGAACGGTTTGCCCCCTATTTCCGGAAAGTCTTTCCGGAGACCATTCCCACCGGCGGCATTCTGGAATCCCCCCTTCGGCCCATTCCCCGAATGGAGCAGAGTCTGGAGGCAGAATCCGGGAAGAAGATCCCCGGAAAGCTCTGGATCAAGCTGGACAGCCACTTGCCCATCTCCGGCTCTATCAAGGCCCGGGGCGGCATCTATGAGGTGCTGTATACCGCCGAACAGATCGCCTTGAAGGAAGGGCTGCTGAAGCCCGGGGATTCCTATGAAAAGTTCGACTCTCCCGAAATGCGGGAGCTGCTGTCCAACTACTCCATGGCCGTTGGCTCCACCGGAAACCTGGGCCTGTCCATTGGCATTATGAGTGCAAAGCTGGGCTTCCGGGTCACTGTACATATGTCCGCCGATGCCCGGCAGTGGAAAAAGGATATGCTGCGCTCCAAAGGCGTCACCGTGGTGGAATACGAATCCGACTACTCCATCGCCGTGGCCGAGGGACGCCGCCAGGCTCAGAGCAACCCCTACTGTCATTTCGTGGATGACGAAAACTCCAAAACCCTGTTCCTGGGCTATGCGGTAGCCGCCCTCCGGCTGAAAAAGCAGCTGGAAGAGGCAAAGATTCCGGTAGATGACCAGCACCCGCTCTTTGTCTACCTTCCCTGCGGTGTAGGCGGGGGCCCCGGCGGCGTATCCTTCGGGTTAAAGCTTGTATTTGGTGACAACGCCCACTGCTTCTTTGCCGAGCCCACCCACTCCAGCTGTATGCTCCTGGGTATGGCCACCGGGCTGAACAATGCCATCAGTGTCCAGGACCTGCAGGTAGACAACCTGACCATTGCCGATGGGCTTGCCGTTGGACGGGCCTCCGGCTTTGTCGGAGCGGTAATGGCTCCCTTTATGAGCGGCTGCTACTCCCTGGAGGACCGGCGGATGTACCATATGCTGGCCCAGCTGGCAGACTGTGAAGACATTTTCCTGGAGCCCAGCGCTCTGGCCGGAATGTACGGCCCCCTGCTGCTGGCCCCAGGCGGTGGTCTCAGCAACTACCCGGCCCAGGCCGGTATTTCCCCGGAAGCCATGGCCCACTCCACCCAGCTCGTCTGGGCCACCGGCGGCAGCATGGTGCCCAAAGCAGAAATGCAGCACTACTACGAAGAAGGTAAAAAAGCCTAACATCTGCCTCCGGGGTACTTCCCCGGAGGCCTTTGCATCCCTTCCGCGGTTTTATTTTCAAAAAAGACTTTTCTTTCCGTCCTCCCTGTGGTAGAATGAAAAAAACAGATCTGTCCAAGGATGTACAGATCAGATTTTCGGAGGATTATTTTGGAAGAACTGAATCTCGGGAAAAAAATCCAGTCCATTCGTCTGGAGCGCGGACTTTCTGTCCGGAAGGTGGCCGGTTTGGCCGGGATAACCCCCTCCATGCTCAGCCAGATCGAAAACGACCAGGTCAATCCATCTATCAACACCCTGCGGACCGTGGCCCAGGTGCTGGAAACTCCGCTGTACGCCCTCTTTCAGGAGGATCCCACCCCTGACCCGGTGGTCCATCCGGAGCAGCGGCATGTGATCGGCACAAAGGACGCGCCGGATGTGCGCTATGAGCTCCTGACAAGAGATACCCGAGGCAGCATCGAATTCTGCATGATGGTCATTCCTCCCCATCTCAGCTCTTACCGGGACGCAAAGAGCCACGCCGGAGAAGAGGTGGCCTATGTCTGCGCGGGAGAGCAGGTCGAGCTGAATATCGGCGGCACCCTCTACCCCATGGGCCAGGGGGACAGCGTCCGTATTCCCGCCAATGCCCCCCACACCTGGCACAACCCCACCGATACCGAGGTCCGCGTCATTTTCGCAATCACCCCGCCAACCTTTTGACGGGTACGCCAAGGCCCCCAGGGACGCATCCCTGGGGGCCTTCGTTCTATTACTTCATTAGTCCGTACAGCAGCCAGGTTGCCGCCAATGGGTACATCAGGCTGTCGCACCGGTCCAGGATGCCGCCGTGACCGGGGAAGATCTTGCCGAAGTCCTTGACCCCCGCCACCCGCTTCACAGCAGACATAGACAGGTCTCCCCACTGGCCCAGGATGGACGCGACGGCGGCGTAAACCGCTACAGTGCCCACATTTCCAAAAACAGGCCCCGCTGTCAACGCAACGATCACAACACTGGCGGCCAGACCCCCCAGGGCCCCTTCCACACTTTTTCCGGGGCTGACCTTGTAGGCCAGCTTATGCTTTCCGCAGCGGCTGCCCACCAGATAGGCAAAGATATCCGTCAGCGCGCAGACCACGCCAGTCATGCACAGGAGCCAGGCCCCATTTTCCATATCACCGTAGGCCGTCAGGCCCCGGTACAAGCCAATGGCGAAAAACACACTGACACCGGGCATATAGGCCTTGGCAGGCTTCCCGATGCAGCGCATCAGATATGTAAACCAAGCCAGCCCTCCAAGAAGCATGATAAGCATCACCGGTCGGCTCTGGGCCAAAGGAACCCAGGGCAGGACCAGCGCATAGGCAAAGCAGGCAGCCTTATAGAGGCCGCTCTTGACCTTGTAGGCCTCCAGGATCTCCCACACGGCCCCTAAACCCAGGCACATGGTGGTGACCTGGGGCACAAGGGGCAGGTGGAACAGGCACAGCAGCACCAGGCTGACGACAGCCAAGGCGATTCCCGTTAAGGTTCTCTGTTTCATTTCTGTTCCTCCTTCTCCTCCGCCAGCACAGGTACAAACCAGCTGAGGCCATGGCGGATAGAAAACATGCCGATGGCGGATGCCAGCAGGGCCCCCAGCACATCCACAATGATATCCTTCATGGTGTCCCGCAAGGCCTCATGGCCTACCAGCAGCTCTCCCTGGGCGGTCATAAACTTCTGCATATTCAGGCCGAAGAGGCCGTCAGCGGTGAACTCATAGATCTCCCACAGAGAGCCCAGGGTCACGGAAAAGCAGAAAGCAAACAGGCACAGGAAGAAAGGAGACAAGTCCATGGTGACGTGCTTATTCCGGTTCAGAATGGTCACGACCATGAGCCCGAAAAAGCCCGTCATCATAGAGCTGAAAAAGTGACACACGGAATCCCACCTGGGCACCAGATAGTAAAAGCTCCGGACCTCTCCCAGGAAAATGGCGCAGTAGAGAAAGACGATATAAAAGCCGTACAGCAGCCCCGGCAGCTCAAAGCGGAGCCTGCGCTCCAGAATGCCAGGCAGATGGATGGTAATGAGGCCCAGAACACACTGCATAAGCATCAATACATAATCAGACTCCGAATGCATCCCGGCGCTGGCCTGCTCGCCGCCTCCGAAGACCATTCGCAGGATCAGATATACAATGGGCACCAAAAAGCTCAGGGTCACTCCGAAATAAAGCACCCGGCCCAGCCTATTTTTCTTTTTCATTCTCTTTCGGCCTCCTGAACGCAGTCACTTTCTCTAGTTTTTCTTTATTTTAGCAAATGATACTAAACCGAAAAGAAACAGCTGCTTCATCCCTGCATATCCTACCAAATCCCTGTTTTTCTGTCAAGGTTTTTCAGCCCATCCGCAAAGAAGGGCTGGCACCATGCCAGCCCTTCTACACCTTACTTTATTGTTTAGGTATTACGCATTCAAGGAAATGCGCGCTGCCATCACGCAAGTCAATATTACAGCTTGCGCGGTACGGGAACTCCGAATGGCTGTCCAGCACCAGAACATGGTCGTTATTCTGGCTTCTTCCGCTGTCATCTACACCGACAAAGCAAAATACGCCATCTTCATTTTCGCCATACGCAGATGTGGCACTTTCCCTATGCGTCATCACAAACGCACGGCCTAGCCGGTCGATACAAGCATTGATACCTATTTTTCTTGCAGCTTCCACACTTAGCATATTGCCTTGCCTCCTTTACAAAAAACGTCTCTTTTGATTATAGCAGATTGGGATTGCGTGTCAACCAATATTTACAATTCAAGCTCTGGGGAAATGTTGGAATACCGTTTTCATCCCTCCACCCTCCGCAGACGCTCTACGATGCTCTGCCTCTCCGCCTGGCGGTACATAGCCGCGGGGATGGCCGCGCCCAGGAGGGCGAAGACGGGGACCAGGATCAGGACGGGGGTGACGCAGAAGCGGTAGGTATAGAACCAGTAGGCGTTTTCCAGGAGTTTTCCCGCCAAGGGGTTCACGGCGGCGGAAAGGAGGCCGGTGACCAGTCCCGCACTCAGGGTGTAGAGGAGGCCCTCCCAGATCAGCATGGACTGGAGTTGAGATCCGGTCATGCCTATGGCCTGGAGCACGGCGAATTCCCTCTGGCGGGAGAGGATGGAGGTCATCATGGCGTTGACGAAGTTCAGGACTCCCACAATGCCGATAATGGCGCACAGGAGGCCGCCCAGGATGGCAAAGGTGCTCTGAAACTGGCGGAAGTAGGCACGGTGGCTGGCCTTACTCTCGTACATCAGGGGAGACTCCGAGGAGGCGGTCAGGTTCGAAAGATAGCTTTCCGCTGCCGCTTCCGCATCCGCGTCCGGGGTATCGAACAGGTAGAGTAAGGGGAAGAGATTTTTATCCCCTGCGTCCCGGCGCAGGGTGTCCGCCGTTAAAACAGCTTCATAACCCATGGAGTAGAAGCGAAAACCCATAGAGTAAGGCACATCTACCAAGGCGCAGACGGTGTAAGCTACATCCGACCGGGCCCCAGCCGGGTCGAAGGTCACCCTGACCTGCTCCCCCACCGCAGGGTATCTCTCCGGATCCGATAGGGTCCCATCGTCGTCCAGGTTGACGGCAATGGCAACGGCGTGGTTGTTCGGCTCCAGCATGGGGGAAAGGTCCCCTTCTACCACGGTCAGCTTCGACAGCAGGTCGGCATCCAGGCCCTCCACCTGGGAATAGGAGGCGATTTTATCTCCGTCTCGGGCCGCCGTTTGAAGCATTTCCTCAATGTCCATACCCCGGAGGTAGTGCTCCGCCTCCTCCCGCCAGATATTCTCCGGCAGGTACATCTGAACCGAGCCCACTCCATAGGCAAAGCCTTCCAGGGACCGCTCCGTATTGGCCCGGATTGGGTCCACATCTGCCTCCGTCAGAGTGCTTCCCTGATAGCGGAAATAGTCCGGGGTGCTGACAATAAAGTCGGCGCAGCTCTGGTGGCTCAGGTATTTGTCCATGTCGAAGCCTCCTAAGAAGGTCGCCAGCATATTCAATAGCGCCACGGCCAGAGACAGGGAGAGCACCACCAGGGCAGTCTTCTTTTTGTTCCGCCCCAGGTTGGCCCAGGCCATAGATGCGGGGCTGACTTTTCCGGAGGAGCGCCGCCGCTTCCTGCTGCCAGTCACCTCCGTACATCGCACCGCCTCCACCGGGGACACGTTCCCGGCGATGCGGCCCGGGCGAGCACAGGACAGCATCACCGTCAGCAGGGCAAAGACCGCGGCGAAGAGAAAAATCCAGGGAGATATGCTGATGACGGTGTATTTGCTTTCGTAGGTGGTGGCAGACAGAGCCACAGGCACCGCCGCCACGCCGATTCCATAGCCCAGCAGCAGCCCCAGAGGGATCCCAAAGGCGCACAGGAGCAGGGCTTGCTGGCGGATCATCCGCCGGAGCTGCCTGGGGGTCACACCAATGGTCTTGAGCAAACCGTAATACCGGATGTCCCCAGCTACGGATATCTGGAAGATGTTGTAGATCACCAGGTATCCCGTAAAGGTGACCAAGATCAGGATTGCCGCCATAGCCAGAAGGCCTTCCGCATCCATGGTGTCCGCCAGCTGGGTATAGGTATAGCCCCAGTTGACACCGATGCGCAGCTGGCCTGCCTTGTCACCCACGGTGTAGCCGCAGTCCTCCCCGATTCTGGTCAGGGTGTCTTCTATATTTATAGAGGTTCCCAGCATTACATTCAGGTCCGTGCGGAAGGGGTGCATCCCGGCGGCAATGGCCCTGGCTTCCATTTCCTGGGCGTACTCCCGGGAGATGTTGATGTAGTGCACCGCCATTCCCTCGTCATAGTCCCACCAGCCAACCAGGGTAAAGGTGTCCGTCACATCGTCGCCCCGCTGAGTCTGGTCCGCCAGGGTGTAGGTCAGGTCCACCTGGGCACCCAATTCCGGGGTAACGCCCAGCATGGCAAGGACCTTGGTGTCCATAGCCACCTCCCTGCCGGTTTTCGGTGTCCGGCCTACAGCGGGCATGGCGAAGCTCCACTTGGCGGTGTTGTCCTCCATAAAGCTCACTTCCCCGTAGTCCTTTTCAAAGGCCCCGCTGGTACACAGGCCGATGACCTTCCGGATTCCCGTTGCCTTCACCTTGGGATGGGCGGAAAGGACAGCGATCTGGTCCTCCGTCACCTCTTTGAAAGAGCCGTGGGAGGAGGTGCCCACGCTGCGGAACTGATAGCCCTGGTTGGTCTCGTTGATGGAAAGGACGATGGTAAACAGGGAGGTAAAGAGCAGGGCCGTCAGGGCGATGGCCAAAACAGCGATGGTGTTCCGTTTCCGGGCGGCCAACACCGTTTTGATGCTCAGGCGGCGGATACACCCTTGATTTTTCACCTTCATGCCCGGTCCCTCCCGGAAACAATGCGTCCATCCTCAATGCGTAGGATCCGGTCCGCCATCTGGGCGATCTCCTCGTTGTGGGTGATCATAACGATGGTCTGGGAGAATTTCTGGCTGGTGATCTTCAGCAGCCCCAGCACATCCTGAGAGGTACGGGAGTCCAGGTTCCCCGTTGGCTCGTCCGCCAGGATAATGGCCGGTGCTGTCGCCAGGGCCCGGGCGATGGCCACCCGCTGCTGCTGGCCGCCGGAGAGCTGGCTGGGCAGGGCCTCCAGCCGCTCCTCCAGGCCCAGTGTTCTCACGATCTGCCGGACAAAGGCCTTGTCCACCCGCCGCCCATCCAGCTGGATGGGCAGGACGATATTCTCCTGCACATTCAGCACCGGTACCAGGTTGTAGCTCTGGAACACAAAACCGATCTTCCGGCGGCGGAAGATGGTCAGGGCCTCGTCCTTGAAAGAGAAGATGTCCTTCCCATCTACAAAAACGCTGCCGGAGGTGGGCCGGTCCAGTCCGCCCAGCATATGCAGCAGGGTGGACTTTCCGGAGCCGGAGGTCCCCACAATGGCCACGAATTCCCCATGCTCTATCGTCAGGTCCACGCCGTCCAGGGCCCTGACCGCCGTGTCCCCGGTTCCGTAGACTTTCCGCAGGTCTTTGGTTTCCAAAATGCTCATAAGTAGCCTCCAAAAAGAAAAGGTTGTTAAGATTGCCGTGAGATTGCCATATCGGTGACATCGGTCACCGGAGCGCAATGACAGCTTTTCTTAACAACCGTTATACGGCAACAATCTTTCCACAATCTGTCCACAATCTAACAGAATGGAAAGATTCTATTTTCTTGGCAGATAAAGGGAGAAGGTACTTCCCTGGCCCGGTTGGGACCGGACCTTGACAAAGCCCCCCTGGCCCTCGGCGATCTGCCGGACCAGGTACAATCCAATGCCCACACCCTCCTGCTCCCGGTGGGCTGTTCCTCGATAGAACCGCTGGAAGATCTTGGGCTGCTCTTCCTCGGCGATGCCCGGGCCGGTGTCCTGGACCAGGACCGCGGAGAACATAGGATAGACAACCGCTGTGACGCTGACCCTTCCGCCGGAGGGAGTATACTTCACGGCGTTGTCCAGTAGATTATACAGGGCCTCTTCTGTCCACTTGGGATCAAAAACCGCGTTGGCTTCCCCATGCTCCAAGGTAATCCGGACGCCCTTTTCTTCCGCCTTGGGCCTCAGCTGAGACACGGCGGAGGTCATGACCGTCCCCAGTTCTCCCGGCTCCGGGTGCAGGGCAATGACGCCGGTTTCCAGTCGGGAGGTTTTCACCAGGGCGTCAATGAGGCTTTGGAGCTTCTTGGTCTGGCCCTCCAGGGCCTCCAGACAGTCCGTATTCCCCGGCTGCTCTTTGAGCAGTTGGGTATAGAGGAGAATATTGGCAATGGGCGTTTTGGTCTGGTGGGAGATGTCCCCGATGAGGGCTTTCAGCTTCTCCTTTTCGGCATCCACCTTCCGTGCTGAGACCGTAGAGGCGGCGAGATAGTGGGCAAAGCTGCTCTCCAGTGCGGAAAGAAGGCTCTCGTCGAAGCTAGCCTCAGTGAAGTTTCCCTCCATGGCCGCCTCCAGCATTTTCCCCAGGTTTTCCAGAATTTTCCGGCTCTGGCGGCGCTGCCAGAGGACCAATGCCGCCGCCAAAAGCGCCGCGCCGATGACAGCCGCGTATCCCCAACCTGCCATATCAGCCACCTGCCCAGGTGTAGCCAATGCCGTACACCGTTTTGAGATATTGAGGTGCCGAAGGGTTCTCCTCCAGTTTCCCCCTCAGGCGCTTGACCGTGACGGACAGGGCATTTTCGTCCACATATTCCGCCCCGTCGGTCCAGATACGGTCCACCAATGTCCCCCGGGCCAGGGTCTGGCCCCGGTTCTCCACCAGCAGCCGCAGGAGCTTCTGCTCCGTCTTGCTGAGCTCCAGAGCCTTCCCGTCCTTCCGGAATTCCATCCGGTCGAAGTCAAACACGAAGGGGCCAACCTCCATCCGGGTGTCCCGCTTCCCCCGGCGCAGCTGGGCATTGACCCGGGCCCGTAATACCGCCAGGGAAAAGGGCTTGGTAATATAGTCCTCCGCCCCGGATTCCAGCCCGGTGACGATATCCGTCTCCAGATCATTGGCCGTCAGCAAAATCACCGGCACCTGTCCCCGGACCTTTTTCAGCAGCTCCAGCCCGCTGCCGTCCGGCAGATTCACGTCCAGAAGCAGCAGATCAAACCGGCCCTTCCCCAGTGCCTCCCAGGCCTGGGCCAAGGTGTTCACAAGGGTCACCTGAACCTCCGGCCCTTGCAGAGCCAGTTGAATTCCCCGCCCCAGGGCGGTATCGTCTTCCAGTAAAAGGATTTGTTTCATCATTCTTCGCTATCTCTTAACTCCGAACCGGTACACTGTCCACATAGCATTCATCCGGGCAAAGGTCAACTTTGTTGCTCCACACCATGTTGCTGTCCACATTGGGGTCAATATCCCAGGCCACGCAATGACTTTCGTCCAGATAAACCCTGCGGAAATTTGTCAGCTCCCGGAAAGGCGCAAACACGGTATTGGCGCAAAGCAACGGTGCCACATCGTACCGCCGCTTCTCTCCATTGTCAAAGGTAAGGGTCAGCGTAAAGTCATCGTTGGGGACCACCCCCGTAATGCGCTTGCGACCAGAGGCAAAATATTGTGCCATTTTCAGGTCGCAGCCCTTAGACAAATAGTATTCCACATTTTTTCCCATGGTCACACATCCTTTCTCAGACCAGCTCCTTTTCTTTTTATATTGTATCATATTTTCTGCCCGCATTCAATCTCATATTCGCCATATGCTTTTTTCAGAGGGCAGTAATGTGGAAAAGCGCCTCCCCGCCAATGGGGAGGCGCAAAAAAACTGCTTACCGAACGTATTCGATCACCACGCACCGGTTGGGTTCGGTACCGGTGGAGTGGGTGGTAATGTTGTCCATGTCCTGGAGGGCCGCGTGGATCACGTGGCGCTCATAGGCATTCATGGGCTCCAGGGTAGTGCGGCGGCGGGCTTTCAGAACCTGCTGGGCCTTCTTCCGGGCGTAGCGGCGAAGGCTGTCTTCCCGCTTCTCCCGGTAGCTCTCGGCATCTACGTTGACCCGGACATGACCCTCCACATCCCGGTTCACGGCGTAGTTGCACAGGTGCTGGATGGCATCCAGGGTGTCACCCCGGCGGCCGATGAGATAGCCCAGATCCTCGCCGGTCAGATCCACCTGGTAGGTGTTGTCCCCTGCCTTCCAGCAGTGAGGCACGGCCTTGGAATCCATATGCTCCAGAAGGCCCTTCAGGAAAACTTCGATCTTCTCCTCTACAGAGCCTTCCGGTGCGGGCGCATAGACCTTGGGTTCTTTGGGCTCCTTGGGTTCCCGGGGTTCTCTGGGCTCTTTGGCGTAATCGTTCCGGGGGGCTCTGGGAGGCTTGGGGCCCCGGGCAGGACGATCCGTGCGCTCAGGCCGGGGAGCCTTCACAGCCTCGGCCTTCGGCTCTTCCGCCTTAGGCGCCTCAGCAGCAGGTGCTGCCTTGGGAGCCTCAGGCTTTGCCTCCGCCTTGGGGGCTGCGGGAGCTGCCTTGGGAGCAGGAGCGGGCTTGGGCTTCCGGGAGGCAGAAGACAGCGCCACCTTGGGGGCCTGGGGGGCCTCGTCGGGAGCTTCATAGGTCACCTGGACCTTGGCAAGCTGGGCACCGAAGCCCAGGAAACCGCTTTTGGCCTGCTGCAGGACCTGGACAGACACGCTGTCCCGATCCAGACCCAGCTGGGCCAGGGCGGACTCGATAGCGAGATCAATGGTTTTGCCGGATGTGACAAGTGTCTTTTCCATAGCTTAATCCTCCTTAGAGCCGGAAGCATAGCGGCTGGGATCATAGGCGCGGCCCTTGCAGTAGGGGCGATCCGCAATGCCGGAGAGGGGCTTGTTTTCCTCCTCTTCCTCGGTTTCCACTACTTTTCCCTTCTTGGCAGCGTACTCCTTTGCGGCGGCAGCCTTCTGGGCAGCCTCGGCATCCCGCTGCTGCTTCTGCAGCCGCTTCTTGCTGGTGTTTTCGGTAATGCCGTCGGGATTTTCGGCGCGGCGCTGGGCACGGAGCTTTTCCTTCTCGGCCTCGATCCGGTCCTGCTCCAGGCGGCGCTTCAAGCGCTCGGCATCTTCGGCATCGTATTCCTTCCGGTACTTCTTATTCAGGAAGACATCCTCAACAGTCCGCACCACACCGCCGACGAACCAATACAGGGACAATGCGCAGGGCACGGTGAAACCGATCCACAGCATCATCAGCGGCATGGTCCACATCATAACCTTGTTGCTCTGGGCAGCAGCGGAATTCTCGGCGGTTTCCTTATCCTGGATGCCGTCGGAGTTGGTAACCAGAGAGTCATTCTGCTTCTGCATGATGAGCATGGACACCACCTGGTAACCGGCGGAGGCCAGGGCAATCAGCAGAGAGCCGATGTGGGCCCAGTTCCAGGCCCAGGTAGCGGCAAAAACATTGAACTGGGGCACGGCACCCAGGTCGATGCCCATGAAGCCGAAGTTGATGCCTGCCAGAGCCGTCTCGCCAATGGCGGGAATCGCGGCCTTGATTGCCTCGGCATACTGGGGAATGTATTGAGCGGCGATCATCTGATGGTAATAGGCGTTGCCGGCAAACAGCTCCGGCTGGGCCTGCTTGATGACCTCAATGATCTGGTTGGCTACGTCCAGATTTTCATGGAGCATATACACAATAGGCTGACGGACCACGGTGTACAGGGGCAGCAGCAGCAGCATGGGCACAAAGCTCCACAGGCAGCCCCCGCCCATGGAGACGCCCTCCTTCTGATAAAGCTCCTGGATGGCCTGGTTCTGCCGGGCGGGATCATCGGCATACCGGCGCTGGATGTCCTGGGCCAAGGGGGTCAGGCGGGACATCTTCATCATGCTCTTCTTGGACTTGGCGGTAATGGGCAGCAGCACCAGCTGCACAATAATAGCGAACAGCATCAGGGCGAAGCCGTAGTTACCGGTGACCCGGTACAGGGCCTCCATCAGATAGCCGAAGGGCACCTGGATGATGTCTGCGAGGTGGAATGCTAAAATCATGGCTTTTCCTCCTAGAGTTAAGGCACGGGATCATACATATCCCGGTGAGAAAATGGGTGGCAGCGCAGCAGCCGCCGGATGGCGAGGTATCCGCCCTTCCAGGGGCCGTATTTGGAGATGGCCTCGTAGGCGTAGGCGGAGCAGGTGGGGCGAAAGCGGCACCTGGCGGGGAACCAGGGAGAGATGCTCGACTGATAAAAACGGATCAGTGCCAGAAGAAGGGCCTTCATTTCGCTTCCTCCCGAAGGATACCGGCTTTTTCCGCCAAGCGCAGATAGCTTGCCGTCAGATCGGCAAAGGGAGCCTCCACCGCCCGACTGCGGGCCACCACCACAATATCGCAGCCCGGGAGGAACCGGTCCTCATGGAGCCGGTAAATTTCTCGCAGGCGGCGTCTCGTCCGGTTGCGGACCACGGCGTGGCCCAGCTTCTTGCTGACGGTAATGCCCACCCGGTTTCTGTCCGTCCGGTTTTTTCGGGCGTAGAGGGCCAGGTAGCCATCGGAAACACCACGGCTGTGGTAAAGCCGCTGGAAGATGTGGTTGAATTTCAAACTGCCGGAAAACTTCATGAATTGTTTCTTCTCCTTAAAAAGGGAGCGGGGCGAATGGATCATTCACCCCGCTGTAGCTCCCGTTTCGCTTATGAGCTGATCTTCTTGATTCCAGACAAAAAGCTCATCAGGCGGACAGAACCTTGCGGCCTCTTGCGCGGCGGCGGGCCAGGACCTTGCGGCCATTGGCGCTAGCCATTCTCTGGCGGAAACCGTGAACCTTGGAACGGTGACGGTTGCTGGGCTGGTAGGTACGCTTCACTTGGGATACACCTCCTGTATCTGTAGAATATCATATGCTCGACAGCCGCCTTTCAAAGGCAGCCGCAGCAACGCATAGTAACACTGACCTTCATGGTCATGCCTGTTCATTATAACCGAAAAAGCGCCGTTGGTCAACTATTATTTCGCCTCTTTCAGATATCTGGTAATACAGTACAGAGTCTGTCCCTCGTACTCGACCCTGGACCAGCCCACATCCCGGTTGATGCCGGTGCGCTTGACGGTATCGGCGCTGGTAATGGTGGCTGCGATTTTGCAGTCAGGGTCCTCCACCGAGGGCAGAGTCCGCAGGTTCACCTTTTCTTTGGGGGTAACATAGTCCTCAACATCCTCAAACTGAGTCTTGATGTCGTCGGAGTCATCGTCCACCACCTGGCCGTCGGTGCCCAACTGCTCTAAGTAGCTGGACACGGCGTAGCAGGTCTTCCCTTCCCACTCCAGCCGGGACCAGCCGTTTCCGCTGATGCCGGTGCGCTTCACCGTCTCCCCGTGCTTCAGCTGGACCAGGACCTGGCTGTCCTCGTCTTCTACCGAGGGCAGCGTCCGCAGATTGACCGCATCCTTTGGGGTAACGGTCTCGTCTACGGTCTCGAACTGGGTCTTCAGCCCGCTGCCATCGCCAGCCGCGGAGGGCACATAGTTCAGGTCCGTGGTCAGGTAACTGGACACGGCATAGAGGACACGGCCGTCATGGACCACTCTGGACCAGCCCGCGTCGCTGATGCCGGTGCGCTCCACAGTCTCGCCGTTTGGCAGGGTATAGATGACGGTGCTGTCCTCCCCCTGGCTGGGAACGTTGCGCAGATTGGTCTGGTCCTTGGCGGTGACGGTCTCCGACACATCCCGGAAGGCCATCAGGGCCTCAGGGTCCGGGCCCACCTCTTCGGGAGCTTCCTTGTCCTTGGCGGGCTCGATGCCGTTATAGGCGAACTTCGCCACATTCAGGTCCACCTCTGTGGAAATGCCGGGAATTTTCGCGCTGCGGGTATACTGCCACATGTCCCAGTCACCGCCGTAGTCCGGAGCCTGGGTATCGGGATAAGGCTGAGGGGGATATTGGGCCACCCAGATCTTGTAGTTTTTCCGGATCCGCTCCGTCTCCCACCGCTCCGTCAGCTCGCTGGCAGAGGCATAGAACATGCCCCGGTAGCCCAGCTTTTCGATCTTCTTCAGAAAAGCCAGGGCCACGTCCGTCCGCTCCTGGGCGGTCATGCCGTTCTGGCGGCTGTCCTCATCGTCAAAGCCCTCGCAGTCGAAGACAATAGGGTAGGTAATGGGATACTTGGCCGCCAAATCGGCAACCCAGGCCGCTTCCTCCTCCGCCTCCTCAGCGGTGACGGCGGTGGAGAAGAAGTAGCCCCCCATAGGGATCCCCGCCTTGCTGCCCTCCTGGAGGTTATAGCGGGCGTTGCTGTCCTCTACGATGACCCCATCCCGGGCCGTGCGGTAGCCCAGCCGGACCATGGCGAACTTCGCCCCGGCGGAGGCCACCTTCTCCCAGTTCACGGTGCCCTGGTACTTGGCCACGTCCACCCCCAGGCAGAGGGTCTTCTCTTCCCTGGTCTTTTCGCAGCCGGTAAGCCCCAGGAGCATAGCTCCCAGCAAAAGCAGAATGATTCCCCGGAAAAGGGGGCTTTTTCTATCTGAAACCATAGGCTTTGTTCCTTTTCTTTGTTTTAGGGTAGGCCTATCATATCATATTCTGTGGAGTTCGTAAAGAGCATAAAAAATACCTTCCCCGGGGGGAAGCTGTCGAAACAGCTCCGTAAATTGGGTATTGAAATTTCCCGGACAATCTGCTATAATACCCT
>OIYS01000805.1_pt1 | contig 18821 bp, 21 predicted proteins | sample 1588271 | NCBI WGS metagenome assembly OIYS01 (sample SAMN03283286) | human gut metagenome | biome: human-associated habitat; material: feces | host: Homo sapiens | place: Peru | collected 2012
GCGGGAGGCCATTGGCCTGATCCTGCTCTACAGCAACCAGCAGTGGAACCATTCCGTCAGCGTCACCTCCACCAAGCGGGACAGCAATCCCAATGTGCCCCTGCGGGTGGCAACTCAGATACTGATTTATGAAATCGTCTGCGGCCTGCGGGACCCCTACAGCTTCAACCGCAACAGCACCAACGAATGCGGCACCGCCGGGGATGTGTTCTACAACGCCGGGGCGGCCTCGCTGTCCGGCTTCACTACCTGCTATAACAATCTGGTCTGGGCCATTCAGGCAGCGAAAACCATTCCCAGCTTCTGCGGCAGTTCCAGCGGCAGTGCTCCCACCATTCAGCTCTCCGGGGATTCCGGCAGCGCCTACGATTCCAACGGGGTACTGTCCAATTTCAGTTTTTCCAATGGAAACGGGGCCAGCTTCAGCAAAAGCGGCAACACCCTGTACATTGCAAAAACCGGCAATATTTCCGAGTCCACGGTATTCACCGCAACCCGGTACATCCCCTCTGCCTCCAATTCCAGTTACAACATCTGGTATATGTCCGGCTCCAGCTATCAGACAACCATTTCTCTGTATAACGCAGGAAGCGGCAACCTGAATGGCTATTTCAAAATCAAGGCTCCCTCTCTGGGCAATATCAGCCTGACGAAAACCACGGAGGACGGGAAGAACCTTTCCGGCTGGAAATTCGGGATTTACTCCAATGCCGCCTGTACCAACCTGGTTTCCGGCCCCTACACCACCAATTCCAGCGGCAAGCTTTCCGTAACAGGACTGAATTCCGGAACCTATTACGTTAAGGAGTTGGGCAATACGGATTCCAGCCTGGAAGCGCTCTACTCCTGCGCCAGTACCAATCCCCAGCAGGTCACGGTTTCCTCCGGGCAAACCGCTTCCGTTAGCTTCTACAATCGGAAAAATACCGGTAATGTAAAGCTGGTCAAGCAAACCAACACCGGCGCAAATCTCTCCGGCTGGAAAATCGGGCTGTATTATGACGCTGCCTGCTCCAATCCCGTGTCTGGCTCTCCCTTTACAACTGGGTCAGATGGCACCGTGACCGTCAGCGGCTTGCAGCCTGGAACGCTGTACGCCAAAGAAATCCCCACCAGCGATTCCTACTGGAGCTTTGATACGGCAGTCAAAACCGTAACAATTCAGGCGAACCAGACTGCCAGCGTGACCTTCACCAACACCCACTATGGGCGCATCCAGTTCCAGAAAACCACCAATACCGGCAATCATCTGGGGGGCTGGACATTCCGGGTCAAGGATTCCGCCGGGAAAACCGTTGGAGATTACATCACGGATGACAGCGGCTATGCCATCACCGGCAACCTTCCCCTGGGCCGCTATACCGTTGTGGAGCTTCCTACAGAGGACACCTATTGGGCCGGGGAGCTGGGATTTCACGATGTCACCGTCCGGGGTGGTCAGAACACATTGGATACCTGGCTGAATCGGGAGCAGGGCCTCATCTGGGTCTACAAGAAGACCAACACCGGGCAGTCCGTGGAGGGCTGGCACATCACCATCTATTCGGATGCGGATTGCACCCAGGAGGTGGGCACCCTCGTGACCAACGCCGAGGGAAAAGCCGGGCACTATTTCAGCCCCGGCACCTACTACGCCAGGGAAACCGGCGACGACCAGGGCCGCTTCCAGGACGAGTATTGGATGGTGGACGAGACGGTTCAGAAAATTGAAATTCTGCCCCACCAGGATACGGAGATCACCTTCACCAATGTCCAGTATGGCAAGCTGAAAATCCAGAAAACCGTGGAGGGCGACGGAAGCCTTGCCGGTTGGCAGTTCCGGGTGACGGATGCCCATGGAGCGGAAATAGAGGGTTCGCCCTTTGTTTCCGGGGATGCCGGAATAATTCTCACCGCCAATCTGCTGCCCGGAGAATACACAGTGGAGGAACTCTTGCCGGAGGGCAGTTTGTATCAGTGCAAAAGTGAGAATCCCCAGACGGTTGCGGTCATTCAGGGACAGACGGCAGAGGTTTCCTTTGTCAACGCCATCCGCACCGGTGCAATCACAATCGAGAAGGTTGATTTGGAGGAAAACCGTCTTGCCGGAGCAACATTTCTTCTGGAATGGAGCGAGGACGGAGTTCTTTGGCAGCCGGTTGCTTTCTCGGAAGCCGCTGTGCGTGGTGGCTGTTCCAGCACCGGATTGGCAAACGGACAATTGACCACCAATGAAAACGGCAGCCTTATCTTTTCCAACCTCTATCCCGGACTGCACTATCGGCTCACCGAAGTCAAAGCCCCCGAAGGATTCAGCTTGTTGCAAAATGCAGCCTTTGAAGGTGTCCTGGGGATTGACAATTTGGAACTTCATCTCCGTGTTGTCAATGTCAGAAGCTGCATGCTTCCCAAAACCGGTTCTATGGGATTGCGGCTTTATCCCTTCTTTGCAGCGCTCCCCGCGGCTGTCTGCTCCATCGGCATTGTGCTGTCTCTGATTCGCAAGAGAAAAGCATAAATGCCGCCCCCTTCTTCATGCCAGAGGCCCGTCCTCTGGCATTTCTATATACCCGTACAGCTTTTTTACAAAAGAAAGGACTATGCTATGAAACCAATCAAAAAAATCTTTGCCGCTGGACTGGCCGTTATGATGGCCCTGTCCCTGCCTTTCTCCGTCTCTGCCGCAGCGTTGGATGACGGAACGACCATTGACGAATCCCGCACTGGCTCCCTGACCATCTATAAATACGATTTGACGGGTGCCGAAAAAGATGGCGTGTGGGACAGCTCCTATGTTTCCACCGGTGTTTACGATGAAACCGGCGTAAATAATGTCCTGGGCGGCAACGCCTCCACCCTGGGCAACGGCGAAACCGGCTACGGGTACGCCATTAAAGGCGTGGAGTTCAGCTTCGTGAAGGTTGCCGACATTGTACAGTTCAGCGAGTCTGAAGCAGATAACCGCACGGATGGTCATGTGGAAGTGCTGTATGCCGTGGACAAGGCCAAGGGTGCAGACTTTCTGAAATTCCTGGGCCTGACGGACGGAAAGAGCCGGTATGAAAATGCGGACGCCCTGGACGAATCCAAGTATTTCTACCAGTCCGATGTGCTGATCTCCGCTCTGTCCTCTGGCCTGACCTCGAACTCCACCACCGTCAAGAACGCCATGGAACGCTACGCCGCCGCCAACGGAACCGCCATGGCACTGACGGATTCCTATGGCAAGACCAAGGCGGAAAATCTGCCTCTGGGGCTGTATCTGGTGGCAGAAACCAAGGTTCCCGAAATGGTCGTCTCTACCACAGATCCCTTCCTGGTATCCGTCCCCATGACCTCTGTCAACGGTGCCAACGCAGCTGACGGAGGCACCCGCTGGATCTATGACATTACCCTGTACCCCAAGAACTTGACCGGCATTCCCTCCCTGGAAAAGACGCTGCGGGAGGCCAAGGCCGACACCGGCAAGACGGATGCTTACGCTCACACCGGCACCGCTTCCGCCGGGGACACCATCGACTACCAGATCATTTCCACCCTGCCCAGCATTACTTCCGAGGCAACCTATCTGTCCTGCTATACCTTCATTGATACATTGTCCAAGGGCCTGACCTACACCAAAGGCGATGTGACCTTAGAGCTGTTTACAGATTCCGCCTGTACCAACGCCATTACCAAATGGAGCGAACAGGATGGCAAGTTCACTGTAGGTTATAGCACGACCGATGCCGGCGAATCTGTCATGACCATTGAAATGACGGAAGCCGGACTGGCAGAGCTGAATACCTCCAAGGCTGTTTATTCCGAAGCAGGCATGGTAAATTCCGGCTTCTCCGACTGCACGCTGCGTATCCGCTATACGGCTAAGATGAACAGCAACGGCGACCTGATCTATGGCGATAAGGGCAATGATAACAGGGTTGTCCTGACCTGGAAGCGCAGTTCCCAGAATTACTACGATACTCTGGTAGATGACTGTCATGTGTTCACCTACGGCATTGATTTGACCAAGGTATTTAACGATGGTCAGGGAAACTTCAAAAACGTAGCATTTCTCATCCAGAATAAAACCGACGGCTATTATGTAAAGGCAGCGCTGGATCAGGCTACCGGTATCTACTATGTCACAGAGCATGTGACCGACAAGAAAGATGCCACGGATTTTGTCCCGGTTACGGTAGCCGGAAAAGATGGCAAAATCGTTGTCATGGGTCTGGAGGACGATTCCTACGTCATCTCTGAGCTGAAAACCGACAACGGCTATACACTGTTGAAAAATACCATTACCGTTGATATTTCCCGCACGGATACTGCCAACTCCTGCACGATCTACGAAAGTGATGCCCTGGGTCTGATTCAGAACGACCCTCGTTACGCGGAAAAGGTCAACAGCGCCGATGGTATCACCAACCATGCCCAGAAACACCTGGAGCACAAGCTCGTGACCGCCTCTGCCACTGTAGACGGCAAGAAGGTCACTATGCTGGAAAGCAACGGCAGTAAAAATGCGGAGGCCCCTCTGACCGTTGTCAACACCCGCGGTTTTGACCTGCCCAAGACCGGTGACCACGGAACTTGGATGTACAGCGTCGGCGGCGTACTGCTCATGACCGCTGCTGTCGGAGCAATGTTCTTTGCTCTGCGCAAGCGCAGTACCGCAGCCTGATTTTTTTCGTCCCGGAGGGAAACCTCCGGGACACTCTTCGGAGATACATAGGAGGTATTCGAGAAGTGAAACGCAAAACAACCATTCTCACCGCATCTATACTGGTTTTCTTAACTGCACTGGGAATAACCCTGTACCCGATTATTAGCAATTATGTCAACCAGAAGTACGCATCCAAAATTTATACCGAGTATGAGGAGATGATTCAAAATGTCGATGATACCAGCCTGAAGGACGCCCGCCGTCTTGCAGAGCAATACAACAACGCACTTGCTCCCGTTTCCGCCTACGAGCAGGAAAGCCTTTCAGAAGCTTCTCAAAACTACGACACACTTCTGAATATGGGCGGCAACGGGATTATGGGATATGTTGAAATTCCGTCCATACAGGTAAACCTTCCAATCTACCACGGAACCGACAGCGAAACGCTGGAACGAGGCATCGGGCATCTGCTCGGAAGCTCTCTCCCCATCGGTGGGGCCAGTACACATTCCGTCTTGTCCGGGCATTCCGGCCTTGCTGGACAGAAAATGTTCACAGATTTACTCCAGGTAAAGGAGGGCGATGTTTTCTATCTCCACGTTCTTGGAGAAACCCTGGCGTACCAGGTCGTCTCGCTAAATACGGTACTCCCGTATGATACGAGCTTGCTTGGCATTACACCAGATGCTGATTTATGTACGCTGATAACCTGCACTCCGCTTGCAGTGAATACCCACAGATTGCTTGTGACCGGGGAACGCATTCCATACGAGAGTGCCCAGGAGATTCAGGCTGAAATGCAGCAGGAAACCACAGAAGTGGAATCCGCATGGGAACAGGAGTACCTGCATGGGCTTTATATTGCGCTTGCAATCGTGCTGCTGCTCATGATTATCTGCTGCGCTGTGGCCTTCTTTGGGAGAAACAAAAATGATTAGAAGAATATCCGTTTTTCTCCTGTTCCTGCTATTCCTGGCAGGATTTTTTATTACCTGCCTTCCGTATATCAACGAGCTTGTCTTTCAGATGCAAATGAAGGAAACGGTATCTGACTTCCAGCAAGTTCGGAATTCTCAGTCTTCAGAATCCGGTCTGGGACTGGCGGATGCAAAACCCGTTTCTGAATTTGTCCCAAGCATCTACCCGGAATTGTGGAAAGCCATATCTGAATACAACCGGGGGCTCTACGAAAGCGGTCAAGAGGGCATCCGCGGTCTTCGTAATCTGGAGGAATCCTGCTTCACCTTGTCCAGTTACGGAGTAGAAAGCGACGCATTCGGTGTTCTTTCCATTCCTGCCCTGGAATTGGAAATGCCAATTTACCTGGGTGCTTCCAGTTACAATATGTCGCTTGGAGCCGCACAGCTTGGGCAGACCAGTATTCCCATCGGAGGCGTCAATACCAATAGCGTTATCGCCGGTCACAGAGGCTGGAATGGTGCGGATTATTTTCGCTATATTCCCAATTTGGTCATTGGTGACAAAATCCAGATTACAAACCTGTGGGAAACACTTGAGTACACCGTTACCGGCACGAAAATTATTTCTCCCAACGATGTGGAGGCAATCAAAATCCAGCCAGGGAAAGACATGATTACGCTCTTTACCTGCCATCCCTACGCTTCCGGTGGGCGGCAGCGATACCTTGTATTCTGCGAAAGAACAACCACCGACTAAATCAAAGAAAGGACGATTCCGTGATGACAAACAACTACTATTTTCACAGAGGCAGCTTAGAAGACAGCGTCCGCAACGCCGGTTTCCCCGTGCTGATTGTAAACATTGACAACCACCATGCCTCTGAACCTCTCAGAGAAAAGGAGCCCATGAATGTGACAAATCAGCAGAAGAAAAATGCCTCTGTCTATTGCCTGTGTCCCCGGTGCAGATCCATGTTTTCTGACACCAACAGGTATTCCATCTCCCGTGTAGACCCCTATCAGTTTGAGAAGGATAGCTGCACATTCTGCCAGACCGGCTACGGATATGATTATCATGTGATGCCGAGGCTTCCCTCCATCAGGAGAATTGGAGGCTATTATGGATGATAAAAGAATGGCCGGTGCATATGAGATTATTCTGGCTGTACCTGTTGGCACAACGGAAATCGTTCTTGGGCATTGCCCTGATAACGAACAGTTTCCATACATGGTTGGGCACTGTACCCAAAATCCGCTATTCACTTCCTATCATTGCTGCACCTATGGAGACAGCTATTTGGAGGTTTTGAAGACCTTTGCCGACGAAACAGCAAAAGCTGTTCACTCCTTGGAGCAGGAGTTGGCCGCAGAAAAAATGGTCTCAGACAACCAACACCCCTTTAATACGAAACGGTGTCTGGAAACCGATGGCTGTCACCTTGCTATTCCATCCGATGAGTTTTTTCAAAAGGTTATCGTCATCAAGCCGGAAGTTTTGAAGCCTGAATTTCAGCTTCCAACCCGGCAGCTATATGTTTGTACCGGTGGGTTTGGTGCTTACCCCAAAAGCCGAGGCTCTGCCTGCTTCTGTACCAGCCTGTACAGCGGAAAGCACACTCGGTTTGAAAGAGAAGATATTCTGGCCACAATGGATATAAAAGCCGTCCCCCAATGGGCCCAGGAAAATCTACGCAAAGCACTCTCCGAGGAGAAGAAACTGAACCAGAAAAAGGAGGCCGCACGATAATGGACTTTGAAATTCGGACCGCAACCCCTGCTGAACAGCAGTATTGCTATTCCCAAAGCACACAAATCGAAGGGCAAGCGGGGTGCATCGGGTATCTGCGTGCAGACTTTGGTTCAGGTGGAGATGACTTTTTTGCTTCCTGGTTTGACAGCAACCGGGAGTGGAAGAATCCCACGTTTTCAAATGAACTTGACCAGCTGATCAACACATTGCGCGGCTTCCAGACCGAATGCCTTATTTCTGGAACCACCTCCCAGGAGACGTTTCTGGTTGGCAGGACGGAGCTTTCCAATTATTGTCATGCGCATCCTGAAGGTACGATTCAAGGCTCTCCTTGCCAAGAAATCGCCCTCAGAGCGGATTCTGACAAGCACGCATATATTCTCCGGCTGAATCCTAGCAAAGGCAATTACAATTTGTATTGCTACTGCTACCGCCGTGATTTCCTTGACAGCCATCTGAAAAGCGCCGAGCGGGGTATCCGCTTCATTGACCCCAAATACAAAGAGCTGTTCCGAATAGAGGACGGCGACCAGGTTCGGTATTTCACAAAAGGCGGCGAGGAGCGAAAGATAACCTGCCGCTATATCGACGATTACCACTTTGAGGCTGTCAGCCATCGTGGAAACAATCTTTACCACATCTGTGAATTTGCAGAACGGTACAACAGAACCGGCTGTCATGACATCATCCCACTTCGCCAGTCTCTCCCTGAGAATTGCTTCAGCGCCTTGGAAGCCACCGGTGAGATGATTCTCATTACCAAAGGAGAACGAGGCTACGCACCTACAGGTGTTTTCCCGCAAGGCGCTTCCCCCAATGAGGGGGCGACAGCCTTGAACGCTGTAAAAGGTGTTACCAAGGCGCAGGAGGCCGCCATGGTAGCCGGTTCCATGTTTGGCTGGGGAACGCCTGCCGCCGACCCGAAAAATTACGATAATCTCGGTCAGCCCCTAAAAAACAAATGCCGTTCTCACTCCGCAGAACGCTAGAAAGGGAATCCCATGAACACCACGTCTTTGGAATATCACCGTGGTGATATTTTCTATGCAAACCTTGAACCGCATCTCGGCTGTGAACAGGGCGGTATTCGCCCCGTCCTTGTCCTGCAAAATAACGTTGGAAATAAGCACTCCAAGACGCTGATCGTGTCGGCGCTGACCAGCCGAACCGCAAGCAAAGCAAAGCTGCCAACCCATGTATTTCTGGATTGCATTCCCGGAATGCACACAAAGATTCCCTCCCTAATCCTTCTGGAGCAGATTCTCACTCTGGATAAGCGCCGTCTGCTTGGCTACATCGGTTCGCTTTCTGATTCCCAGATGGAGCGGGTAAACAAGGCTCTAAGATGCAGCCTTGAATTATGACAACCAGGCTGGGCAGTTTACTGTCCAGCTTATACATATTATTTTCAACCAAGGAGGCAACTAAAATGGACTGTTCGGCAACTACATATACGCAGCTCTTTCAGAATTATCCCGATGTAGTATCCACTTTGCAGCTAAGTGAAATGCTTGGGGTCTGTGAAAGAACGGTATATCAGCTCTTAATGACCAACCAAATCAAGCACTTCCGAATCGGCCGGGCCTATCGGATACCGAAAGTGAACGTGATTGCTTTTATGGAAAGTGAAAGCACAGATTGACAAACTTGCCGGAATCCGGTTTCGATGCTACCATGTAGCCACGCAAAAGCCAATGACACCACATGACAGGAGGTTTTAACATGGTTTCGGGTCATTTACGCGAGCAAAACGGAATGTTCCAGATGGTTCTCACCTGGAAAGATTCTTCCGGAAAACGAAGAAGCAAATCCCTTAGCACAGGTCTGGCTGTAAAAGGGAATAAAAAAAGAGCGGAAAAGATGCTGCTCAAAGCCCGTTCTGAGTTTAATCCAGACAATTACATGCCCAGCACAGGGATGTTATTTACAGATTTCCTCGAAAAGTGGCTGGGGGATAAGGTGGCAGATATATCGCCTGACGAATATTCGGATTATATCTATTACGTCAGAACCAATATCGTCCCATATTTTTCCCGACACAATGCCGACATCAAGGAAATCACAGATGAAAAACTTATTGCCTACTTTGACAATGAGCGGAACGCAAATGGTATTGGAAATAAGGCTCTGCTCTCCATCAATCGGACAATTTCCATCGCACTAGACTACGCTATTTCTATTGGATGGCGAACAGACAATCCAGCCTGCAATATCAATCCTTGCCTGGTCAACACAACGCCGTTTTTTACATTCTTTTTGCGTGACTGGTTAAAAATGATGAAAACTCAGGTGGCAGTCACGACGTACAGCGCATATTCGCGGGTAATTCTCAATCAAATAATTCCTTATTTTGATGAACACCATCCTCGTATTCGTTTGGATGCCGTAACTGCAAAGCATATTCAGGACTACTACACCTATGAACTGGAAGTAAGACACGTTTCGGCAAATACCGTAAAGCATCGTCACGCAAATATCCACAAGGCGCTGTCATACGCCTATAAGACGGACATGATTCAAACAAATCCCGCGGATAAAGTTGAACTTCCTAGAATTGAGAAATACTCCGGGAATGTTTACAGTCAAAAGCAGCTTGAAGAACTATTTAATATTTTCAAAGGTGATCCCGCTGAATTTGGTGTCGTGACGGCAGCTTTCTATGGGTTGCGGCGCAGCGAAGTTCTTGGCTTAAAATGGGATGCCGTTGACTTTGAAAAGAAGACCATTACCATCAAGCACACGATTCAAGAGGTTCAAATTAACGGAAAATTCCAAATCGTAGCCTGTGACAGGACCAAGACAAAATCCAGTTGCCGAACCTTGCCGCTTGTCGCACCCTATGAGGAGATTTTACTCAGGATGAAAGCGAGTCAGGCAGAAAACAGAAAACTCTGCGGTTCCTGTTATTGTACAGACTATCTCGACTATATCTATGTAAATGAAATTGGAGAAATCATTAAACCCGGCTACCTGTCAGCGCATTTTGTAGCTGTCCTGGAAGGACACAATATGCCACATATTCGCTTCCACGATCTTCGCCATAGCTGTGCAACGCTTCTGTTTGCCCAGGGTGTCCCCATGAAGGAAATTCAGGCGTGGCTTGGTCACAGCACTATCGGAACGACCGCCAATATTTACACGCACCTGGACGAGAATTCCAAAATCAATTCTGCCAATGCAATTATTGGCATTTTGGAGCAAAAAAAGGACACTCAGAGCATTTCATCTCCGAGTGTCCGTTGAAAAAATGGTGCCGCTAACCGGACTCGAACCGGTACTGAATCGCTTCAGGTGGATTTTAAGTCCACTATGTCTACCTATTCCATCATAGCGGCATATGCATCCCTCAAAAACGAGGGATGGAAAGTTGGAGGGATGTTTTGGAGGGATGCTCCAAATTTCCCAAATTTCAAATTCAAAAAGCTCGCATTTCTCTAAGGTTTTTCAAATTGGGTGCTTGATTCGGCCCAGGGGATTTTAAGTCCGCGATGTCTACCATTCCATCATAGCGGCGGCTTCGCTTATTTTAGCACAAGGCAAGGCAATCGTCAAGTAACCGATCAAAAATCGGCTGTGAAAGGGGTCAAAGCTGATCCAGATTCAGGGCGAAGGCTCCCAGGCAGTGCTCCACGAACCAATTCAGCTCCGGTCGATCCATAGCCTGGATGGCCTCCCAGGTCTGCCGGGCGGCGGTGTCGAACTCGGTGTTCCCCGCCTTCTGCTCCTCCAGGCATTTGATATGGGCGCTGAGCTTGTCCGCTCCCTTCACGATGGGCGCCAGAGCCTCGTCATCTTCCAGCACATCGTGCTCATAGCTCGCCCGCAGTTCCGGGGGAAGCATATTCAGAAGCCGCTCCCCGGCCACCCGCTCCACCTGCTTATAGGCGGTTTTGATTTCCGGATTGTAGTACTTGATGGGGGTAGGCAGATCGCCGGTGAGAATTTCCGAAGCGTCGTGATACAGGGCCGCCACCGCGCACCGGTCAGGATCCGGAGCGGGAAGCTTCAGCACATCCCGGCGAATCAGCGCCAGGGCGTGAGCCAGCACTGCCGTCTGATAGCTGTGCTCGGCGATATTTTCGGAAAAGGTGTTGCGCATCAGCCCCCAGCGGGTGATGTAGCGCATCCGGCCCAAAAGTGCGTAAAACTCATTTGCCATGGACGATTTCCTCGATCTTTTTCGGTAAATCCCGGGGATTTTCGCAGAAATGGCAGCCGCCCTCCGGCTCAATTTCCGCCCGATCCCGGAAGCCCCAGAGCACGCTCAGGCAGGGCACTCCGGCATTTTTCGCCGTGCGCACGTCTACCTCGCTGTCGCCGACGTACACGCAGGTATCCACGCCGATTTCCCGACAGGCCTTGTAAAGCATATCCGGCGCGGGCTTTCGGGGGCAGTCCGCTGTCTCTCCCAGGGCGTACAGCCCAGGAAACAAGTCTGCGCACAGAGCCTTCACCGCGGCATCCGGCTTATTGGACACGATGGCAATGGGGTAATGCTCCACCAGCTCCGCCAGCGCCTCCAGAATGCCCTCATAGGGTCGGGTCTTGATCTGGCAATGGGCGGTGTAATAGGGCTTGTAGACCCCCAGCACCCGCAGGACCTCCTCCCTGGGCGTACCCTCGGGAAGGGAGGTGCGCAGCTGATTTTCCGCCCCGTTGCCCACCGATTTGCGCATCTGCTCCAGGGTTCTGGGCGGGTAGCCGCACTGCGCTAAGGCGTAGTTAGCCGCGTCCAGCAAGTCCTCCAGGGTATTCAGCAGGGTTCCGTCCAGATCGAATAAAATTCCTGTCTTCATCTTATAATCCTCGATTTTTCAGTATCCGAATGTCCTCGCCCACGAAGGTCAGCCCCTGGAAGCTGCCCTGGAGCCGGGAGGCAATCTGGGGAGAATACCGACGGGCAGCCTCGTCAATGTTCAGATTGGTGGAGATCACCATGGGCTTCCCCGCCAGAATCCGGTCGTTGAGCAGGGTGTAGAAGGCCGCGGTGACGAACTGGCCGGGCATTTCCGTGCCCAGATCGTCCAGAATCAGCAAATCGCATTCCGTGAACCGAGCCGCCTCCCGGCGGGTTTCCTCGCTGGGGCTGAACTTGGCCTGCTCCAATTTGCCGAACAGGTGTCCGGCGGACTCATAGACCACGCTGTAGCCCCGATCCGCCACCGCCCGGGCAATACAGGCAGATAAAAATGTCTTTCCCAAACCCGTGCCGCCAACAAACAGCAGATTTCCCGCGCTGGGGGCAAAGGTCAGGGCATACGTCCGACAGATTTTCAGATTCCGCTCCATGATCGTCCGGGGGCTGGCTCCGTACTTGGGGTCGATCCGGTCGGGATAGTAATCCAGCCGGAACTGGTTAAAGGCCTCCCGACTGCCGGACAGAACGGAAACCTCCTTCTTCTGCTCCTGGCGGCACAGCTCCGTCAGGCACTCGCACATATTGGAGCCAATATAGCCGCTGCCGCCGCACTTGTCGCAGATGGGGCTGTCGTCCAAATACCCCTCCTCGAAATTTTCCATTGCCAGAATGGCTCGCTCCTGCTGAAGCTCCAGATTCTCAAGCCTTGCCTTTTCCAGCAGCTCCCGACCGTCGCCGCCCTGCAAGAAAGCCGCCTGGGCCGCCTGCGCCATGGTTCTGCGCAGCTGAATGTCGATTTCCTGGATTCGGGGCACCCGGGCATAGGCCACCGCCAGGTGCTGCCGGTTCTCCGATTCCCGATCCTCCTTGGCCTGGGCAAGCCGCGCTCTGGCACGCTTAACCACTTCCGCACTGTATGCCATGGCTTAACCCTCCCGCAAAACTCTTTGAATGGCTTCCAGCTCCGCTTCGCCCAGCTGGCCGGAAGCGCCCTTGGGCAGGCTTCCCTTCCGGTCGCCGGTGCGCACGTCCTCGGCGGTGCGAAGGCCCTGGTCGTGCCAACGCTGCAAAATCTTGTTCATGTACGCCCAGTTGAGCCCACCGGTATTCAGGCAGGTGCGCTCGTAGGCCATAGAAATCAGCTCCTCGGACAAGTCCATGTCCAGCCAGGCCTTGGCGTACCGCTCCTCCGCCCCGGTCAGGCTCCGTCCCCGAATCTGGAGAATTCCCATCAGCCTGGAAATCCGGGAATTGCGGACATTTTCCTTCTGAATGAAGGCGGCGGCATCCTCCACGCTCTCGATGCCCTGCTCAGCCCAGGCATAGGCCTCCTTCTCGATGGTGCGAAGGCTCGGATTGCGCAGACTTCCCCTCCGCCGTGCCCTGTCCTTGCAGTAGCACACCAGCACAGACACCAGCTCCGGGGTCATGCCCAGATAACGGACAAAGCCCAGGAGAATTTTCAGTTCCTCGGTGTTCAGGCTCCGGCCCAGCAGCCGCTGAACCTCGCCGTAAAGGCCCCGGAAATCCCCGTCGCCGTCCATGGCCTGAAGCACATCCCGCTCGGAGTAGCTGGGGCGCTCTCCTGGGGCGATCCGGCTCACCCGGTCGTCCAGCATCAGACCCAGCTGCCGCAGGGTGGCCTCGGCACAGCCCAGCCGGGACTCGTTCATATGCAGTTCCGCCCCGGCGTTTTTCCAGTCGTTGCCGCTGCGGGTGTATAAGTACAAAAGCGCCGCGTCCGGGCTGGCCGCGGACAGGAGCAAACGCATATCCTTCTGTGAAATTTTCAGTTCTTCGGTCATCATTATGCTCTTCCTCGCAAAATTCGCTGCTTTGGGACATTATAGCACAAATTTCCCGGAGGTACAATGAAATTGCGCAGAAGTTTTCAGGAAAAAACAGGGTTGGTTTTTGGCGTGGCACAGGATGTTGTGCCGGTGTGTTCTCGCCGGGCCTATTTTCTCCTGAGGGATGCCGCCACCCCCTCCCCCACTGCCAGAGTCAGGAAGCCACCGCCCAGAATCCAATAAATTCCGCAAAGCCGGTTGGTGGTGCCGTAAATTTCCAGGGCTCCCCGCAGGAGGCTCCCCACCGTGAGCGTCAGCGTCCCGCAGCTCCAGAAGAGGCCGTCTCTTCCGCGGAAGATCGGCAAAAGTCGGGCAATTCCGGCGCTCAGCGGGATTAAAAAAGCAAAGAGCATATAGTAGGAGGTCACCCCGTGGCTGAAATGCTCGTAAACAAGGCCGAAAGCTGCCGTCAGGGCGGCCCAGGCCCAGGATTTAATAACCGATGCAGACAATGTCGCTCACGCTCCGTTCCTGGATTTTTTTGCCGTTGGTGGTAGGCTGGTTCACAACTTGGCCGTTGAAATACAAAGTGGACGAGCCGCCGCCGTCCAGATTGTAGGCAGTGCTCACCCCCAAAGACTGCATAAATTCTGCCAGCTCATACAGGCTCAGGCCCTGACTGTCTGAAGTTCGGCCGTCGGAGACCACGAACACATAGTGGTTCTCTTCAACAATGCCAATGGCCGTTCTGGGATTGCCGGACTTGGCCCGGCTCACCTCCTGGCCCTTCTCAACGGAAACCTCACCATTCTCCACCAACGCCGGGCCGAAGGAGAGTATCTGCTCCGCCCCCGCCTCCAGCAAGGACTGGGCAGAAATCTCGTCCTCCCGGATGATCCGGAAGGAGCCGTCGGCGAAGATCACCAGGTCTTCCTTGCCGCTGACCGGTGTATCCCGGTAGAGCACGCCGTTGCGCAGTACATACCCGGACTCCTGAACGCCGTAATAATCCCCGTTGATGGCGAGGATGGCCCCGGCGCTCCTCGCCATGACGGAGGTTTTCTCGGTGAGGTTTTTGCCGTAGGCATTGTCCGCCAGGGCGGTTTTCAGGTATTCCGGAGAAGCCAGCTGAATATCCGCCACATACACCGCGGAATTCTCCACCCGGTAAGCGGACAGGCGGATGGAAATATTCCCGTCCTGGTATTCCGTCTCCGTGACCACCGCTTCGGCACTTTGGGTGCTTTCCGCGGTCTCCGACGGGGCCGCCTGGACGTAGACCCGGGAAACCAGGAAGGTGTTCAGCAGCACATAGGCGGTGAAGCCCCCCAGGGCCAGGGCGTACAGGGGGAAGGCCCAGGACTTTTTCCGATTTTGCGTTCCCATGAAATCATCCCTTTCTTACCTGGGATTATACCCGGGAAGCTGAAAAAACTCTGAAAAAGGGGTTGTCTCATGATGTAATTTATAAAGGGTGGTTTCCACCAAGAATTACATCATGACTGCGGCTCATTTGTGGTGAATGGAAAAACAGTTATGATGAGGGAGGGATGCTTCCGGACCTGATTTGTAACCGTCAACACACATTCACACAAAGGAGTACGCTATGGAACTGACTTACAGAAAATGCGGGGATTATTACATCCCGAATCTGACACTGGGCGACACGAAGGAGTATAACATCGGGAAATACGGCTGGCTGCGAAGGACGTATCTGAAAAAGCAGCGGCCTGCCATGTATAACCTACTTTTGGCCACAGATCGGCTTATGCCCCATCTTGAGGAAGTCGAAACTGCCTGTCAGGCACAGCTTGAAGTGATGGAAAAGGCCATGATGGCCCAAGAAGGTGTCACGGAAGCGCTCAAGGCCGCTGACCAAATGGAATGGGTACGGCGGTGCAACTCCATTCGTAGCCGTGCGGAGGAAGTCATTTTGCAAGAACTCGTCTACGGATAAGAGGCCAGTCCAGCCCTCACAGTACGCTTTTTAAGCTGCTGTGAGGGCTGGTATTTGTTATTCGTAGAAGTTCCCCTGCTTTAACATCCTTTGGTGAGAGAATGACAAAGCGCGTATCCCATTGCCCGGAGACCAGCTTTTCCAGCAGAATATTGCTGCCCGGAACAAAGTCCAGTTCCGCGTGAATCTGATCCGCGTCCCGCTGTGCCTGCTCGACATAGTTAGGATCATAGCAGTCATACAGCCCGTTGTCCACAATATCCAGGTAGTAGTAATGCTCAAAGTACATCTGAAACACGGCTTTTGCCATCTCTTTGTCATACTTTTCCATCAAGCTGTCATAGATGGCACGGATCGAAAATCCACTCTGCTTGTCCCCAAACAAGTACATATGTCCGGGCTGTTTCAGGTCTGGGGAATAGGTATCCTCCGTAGTTAAGGTCAGAGCAACGCAGTCGGCAACTTTCGGAATGACAAGCCGCTTGCCGCAGGAAACATCTTGCCAGGAGCCGCCGCAAAATCCCATGGCAACCAGCACCGTATCCACTTCCTCCGGAAGCGCCGCAAGTGTTTCCAAAATGTGCTGTCTCATTTTGGCCGGGTCATCATGGTAGGCTCTATCCAATTCATATACAGGATAGTTTGTTTTGGAAAATTCCTGGGCGCATTGAACGGCCTTTCGGAGCGTGGTGCAGGCAAGAACTACACTGTTCATCGTTTCACTCCTCACTGGACGCGATGCCATAAACGGCACGGTATTCTTTGTACATCTGAAGCATACTTTCCTTTGCGCAGCCCAAATAACCGCGTTCCTGACTGATTCGGCCCAGGAGCAAATTTCCCTGGTAGACCGCAATCAGCCTCTCGGACAGGACATCCGCATGAGGCTGAGAAAGCCCGGATTGCAGCAGCACACCGCGAAACAGCGCCTGGAATTGTGTTAAGCCATTCAGGTAACTTTTTGCGATTTCTGGCCGCTGAAATGCCAGCTCCATCCCCATAACTGCAAAAGGGCACCCACGAAGCGCCGAACCAGCGGACAGATTCTCCAAATACGCAAAAACATCCTTCACAAATTCTTCCCAAGTACGATTGGCGGCAAATACCCGCATTTTATCCAGAAGCGCTGCCTGATAGTAGGAAACTACGGCCACGGCCAGTTCCTCTTTGCTTTTGAAGTAGAAGTAGAATGATCCTTTGGGCAGCCCGGAAGCATTCAGTATTTCACTGATACCGGTTGCGGCATAGCCATTTTTCCAGAATAACTCTGCGGCGCAATCAATCAAACGCTGCCTGGACTGCTCACCCTTTGTCATTACCCGCTGCCTCCTTTAACCGGCCCATCACATGACTGAGCGCAAACATCATGGTTTCATAGTGCATATATTCCAGAATATTTTTATCAACCAAAATCTGCAAGCTGGCGGGGAACTCGTCATCCGCATCCCAAAAGCGCAGAATCATAGAAAGGAAGGGAAACATCTCTATACGGAATGCTACGTCTCCCCCTTTTTCCTCCGTACCGCCAAGCGCCTTACAAGCCCCGGCAAGCAGAGCGGTTTTGCCCTGAAAAAAGTCAATGGTTTTCTGGAAGAAACTCCCGCCTCTGGAAAGGGAACCAGTTTGAACAGAGGATAGGCCATTCATATTAACGAATACCCCGGCAGGGCGGCAATTGGCTTTTGCGTAGCAAAGCACATCGTAGATGGTCATGGTCTCATTATAATCGGCTTCCTGCGTCGCTGCTTCATCCACTTGCTGAACCATCCCGGTATGTCGGTCAATGCGATAGTTACGCCCAACAAAAGGAATATACAGGTATCCAGCATCGGATTCCAGCGAGAATCTGCGGATCATCTGTTCCTGGTCATAGCGCAGAAACACGCCTGCCATTTCGTTTTTCATTTTTTCATAGTTTGAAAATCTCTCACCCATAGAAATACCCCCATGCACATGATTTTTTATTATAGACCGTTCGGTCTATAATGTCAATAACCATAGGATAGCACTGCGGCGTGTTAAATTTCCAAGGGATAATGCAGAAGCCCTCACAGTATGCCGCTTATGGCTGCTGTGAGGGCTTTGCTGTTATTCCTCGGATACTTCACTTTTGCTCCGAGATTTGTACACGTTATGCTGATTCTTACATCTGGGACTGCAAAACTCCGCATTAGAACGGTTGCTTAGAAATACCCGCTGACATTGTTTACATAACTTTAGCGGTTTGGCATCGTCTACCAGCATAAAGCTGAACATCATCTGAATCCCCAACAGCAGGGAATGGAAGTCCCAGAAAAGCGTGGGCTTGTCCAGAAGCTCAATATGGTAAGTGGGCGCAATGCCGCCGAAAGCCTTCATGGACTGCCGGAGGAGCTGCTTGCTGTCATCACCCAGAGGGTCATTGTAGTAGAAGAACGAAGTGGACAGGTTGAAGGCCCAATCCTTGAGCTGCTGGGCTATCCAATCGTAGGGCTCCGCGTACTGGCTGTGTTTGCGGCGGTGGTCACCGGCCTGGTTTTCCTGGCGCAGCGAACTCCGGCGCCGGAGGCCTCCGACCGGGACATCCGGGTGACGGTTCCGGAAAATCTGGACTATGCGGGGCTCTTTGCCGATCTGTTTGAGAAATACACTGTCTCCTGTCGGCTGTTGGAGGTAAAAACCGTCAATATGGGCTCCCTGTTCCGGCTTCACTATCAGCTGCGGCTGAAAAACCCAGAGGAAGAAAAACAATTACTGGACGCCATGCGCTGCCGCAACGGAAACTTAGAGATTTCCTGCGGCCTGAGCGCCTGGGAGAAACAGAGGGATATACTATGAAAACGCAAAAAATGGCAATTACGTTCCTTTTGACGGCGGGTCTGCTGTCCGGCTGCGCGGTTCCGGCGGCGGGACAGGTGGCTTCGGCGGTGCAAACCACCG
>OIYS01000810.1_pt1 | contig 18740 bp, 19 predicted proteins | sample 1588271 | NCBI WGS metagenome assembly OIYS01 (sample SAMN03283286) | human gut metagenome | biome: human-associated habitat; material: feces | host: Homo sapiens | place: Peru | collected 2012
GAGCTGTCCAGCGTGGCACTGCTGCGGATGGACTTTGTGAACACCTTCTCCCATGAATTCAAAACGCCCCTTATCTCCATCCGAGGGTTTGCCAAGCTGCTGCAGAACGATGACCTGACGCCCCAGCAGCGGCAGACCTACACGGACACGGTCGTACAGCAGTCCGAAAGGCTCGCTGCCATGAGCACCCACATTCTGGAGCTGGCGCAGTATGAAAACACCGAGATCGTGTCCGGCAAGGCCGTATACAGCCTGGATGAACAGCTGCGCCGGTGCGTCCGCCAGCAGGAGAGGGACTGGCTGAAAAAGGGACTGACGGTGGAGGGTGATCTGGACCGGGTGGATTACTACGGCAATGAGGAACTGGCAGAACACATCTGGTCTAATCTTCTCTCCAACGCCATTCGGTTCACGCCCGCCGGTGGGCAGATCACCGTAGTTCTGCGCCAGGGGGAGGGAGAAGTCACCGTATCCGTATCCGATACCGGCATCGGCATGGACGAGGATACCCAGCAGCACATCTTCGACAAATTCTACCGCGCCGCACCTTATTCGGATACCCGGGGCAACGGTCTGGGCCTGTCCATCGTCCGCCGGGCGGTGGCGCTGTGCGGCGGAGAGATCACGGTGTTCTCCCGGCCCGGGAAAGGCTCGACCTTCACCGTGACGCTGCCCACGGCGCAGGAATAAGCTGTGTTTCGCACTGCGGCGCGGCGTGGTCTCATACACTTTGAACATAAGACACCCTGCAAAAGCTCTGCTTTTGCAGGGTGTCTTTCAGATCCCGAAATCTCTTGTATGTGCTGCGGCGCAAAGTGGGAGGAGGTAACTCACACAGGAGAGCGGGGACAGCTGGGAGTGCGAACGTCCCGCAGGCAACTTCCCCCTGGTCTTCGCGCTGTTGGGCTGCATGGCCGGCGTATACGTCAGCACGCATTTCGGCGTATCCATACTGGCGGCATTTCTGGGAACTGCTGTGGGATATGCGGCAGGTATTCCCTTTGAAAAACAGGACCGCGCAAAGCACGTGAAATAGGTCTCTGCGGCGGAGTACCCGCAGCAAGACCGCAGAGCGCTCCACCAGTCTGAATTCTGCTGCACTTGAAATTTCATAAGCGGCAAGGGCCAACGGACAAAGCATTGTCCGTTGGCCCTTTCTTCTTATCAACGCCGTACTCGACTTCACTGTGCAAAAAGTCAATGCAGCACTCAGATATTAAAATCGCGCACATTTCCTGGCGCTGTCCACGTTTTAAAATTTTTGAAAAATTTTTGATATTTTTAAAAATTTTTGGGAAAAACTGCGATTCGGGCGTATATACATTATAGAGACAATTTGAGGAGGCCATACCGTATGAAAAAGTATGAAATCGCCCGTGAAAATGTGATGACCACCGTTGGCCGGGTAACGGTGGCCGTATACGCAACGGATAGCACCGACAAGCAGACGCTGTCTACCGTCCTATATGACGGTAAATCCCAGCTGGTGTCCGGCATCTCTGCACAGATGACCTACCGACCGGGATCGGGTCTGGCGCTGGAGGACGCTGTCAAAAATATTATTGCCCGCACGATCGAAAAATATGAGGCGTCTCAGCGCCCGCTGTGTGAACGCATCGACTATGCTCAAGCGTATGCAGAGTTAAAATCGGCCAATATGCAGCACCAGTTATGCCCTGTGGAGTGGCGCGCCGAGAGTACACGCAGGGCGGCACTGACATACTACGAACGCCGCAGCATACCTCTCATACAGCTCATGTTAGATCGCATGGGCGATCCGCTTGCGCTGCAGGAGACACAGCAGGAATATTTGGCACTGGCACGCAGCAGGACCGATCGCGGCGAGGCGAACGCCATCGAAACCGCCAATGCACACATCAACGCGGCGAACCTGCTGTATGAAGCATCCCGTCATCTCTTGCCGCAGTATGATTTGCCGCCCATTGAGGTCCCCCTATTTGCGGCAGGGGGCGTTGTGCCTCCCGAACAAGCCAAAGCTCTGCCGCGCGATGATCTGGTACGCCTGGCGGAGTTGATCCGGTTGGACGCCGCCGAAACACCGTTGGCCGCCAGCGCGGCGCTGATGATGGCAAGTATGCTGCGTCCGGCTGAGGCGTGTCCAAAATACGGCGAAATTATTGATTGTGGGGATTATGGTGTGTATGCGGCGCTGCACAACGTCGCCGGTGGCGAGCGCATCGCATCGATGAAAACCCGCAACGCCTACCGGCAGGTGATACTTCCAAAATATGCCATGGACATTGTACGTGAATGCCGTGAGGTACTCCGGAAACAGGGATACGGCGACAGTGAGATCAATGACGCATATGTGGCCCATCATCCCCAGGATATTCACCGCCCTGCTGACCCTCGGGATATCAGCAGGTATGTCAAAAACAAGCTGGAGCTGCTGGGATACAACAGCACATACTGGTGTGGTATGGAGCTTGTAGCACAGACCGAGCCGGACGCAGATGAGCGCGGCAACGCGCTGACCGATGTGACCGCCTATCTGCTGCGCCGCAGCGGATGCACCTACCTGTGCAACTGCACATCTGTGCCGCTGCCCGACGGTCGGAGCGTCATGCCCCATGGACTGGTGGATGCGTTGATGGGACACCGTCTCCGTGGCGAGGACGCGTGGTGGACGGAGTGGATCAGGCGTGAGGACAACTGGCCGATCATCGCACAGGTATTGGAGGGCATTATCCTTGATCCAAATCACAGTGCCCACCCGGCATACGCGCCTGCTGTGTCCAACAGTTCCCCTCAGGTATGCCATGCTATACAGAAATGCATCGTACCCGCAGACACGCCGCCGGGCAGCACCGTCACCGTAACGATACGATGTCATGACCATGATCGCGCAAATGTGCGCCTGCCGGGGCACATCCAAGTAGCCGACAGGACACGCTCGAGCCTGTCACCGCAGCAGTCGAGCATGCCGGACATACAGGAGATAATTACGGAGGATTACTATACCACGTTGCAGGAAGACGCACAAAAAATCTACAGAAAGGCCAAAGAGATACGATGAAAAAGAAAAATGACCCATTCGCCGGAATCAAGATCACACCTCACTCCGGCAAGCAGACGATCATATACGACTACCAGCCCGGTGTCAAAATTCGCTTCACACTTAATCCCACCCGCGCCGCAGGATATTTGTCCCGCGGCACTATCGGACTGCTGGATCCGCAGACAGGACATCTGCTGCAAACTCGCGCCGACAGCAAATCGCATAGGTTTTCTGATGCGGCCACCTTGGAATTGTATATTCCTTGCCCCCGTCAGGGGGAAACGCAAGAGCAGGTCATCCGCCGCACTGTAGTGAAACGCACGGCGGATCTGATCAAAAAATATCGGCCGATCTTGGATATAGGCCTTCGCAGCGGGAAATCCCTGGGGGATATGAGTCTGCGTACAGCGATAGAACTATACGCAACAGACTACGTGATCGATGAAAGCCGCAGTGTTGAGCTGCGGAAAACCTATTACAACCAGCTTAATAAAATGGCGGCAGCTTTTGAGGACAAAAAATTGACAGACCTTACGTCAGGAGACTTCAAACGCTTCTGCGCATCCCATCCGCGGAAAAACGGGTTGGAATATGTCAAGAGATTATACCATTTTTTGGCAACTATCGCCCGCCAAGAGGGTGTCGCGTGTCCTGCCCAAAAGGTTCTGGCGGATTACATACGCCGCCAGGAACGCGATCCCAAAATCACAAATCGTCGGCTGCAGCGGGAAGCTGCTGTCACGGATGTTCTCCCCGTGGAATACGAGGCTATGTTGGACAGCCGGTGCTGGGAGAAGATGGGAGACCCCATGGCCGCGTTGACCGTCCTTCTAAAGGAAAGCGGTCTGCCGACAGCGGAGGTCTGTGGGCTTCGCTGGGGAGATCTGTTATTGAATGATGACCGCGAGTGTGTATTTTTGCGCTGCCGCCGGGACGATCTGTCCAGCTATACCCATGACTATACATTTCCACTTTCGCCCTATGGTGCATCATATATCAACGCATGGCGGGACTGTCTGGCGCAAAGCTGTCCTGCAGAACGGCTTGCAGACAGCGCTTACGTTGTATCACAGGATGCTGTGGGCCAAAAAGCCATCTCGCCCAGCGAGCTGAGCAACTACATCCGCAGTACTGTCGGCGCTTATACCATCGGCTACGCCGGCCGAATCAAACTGGAGGGTATGGCGTCCGCCATGGGGGTGCAGCTGCTCCGCAATACCCGCGGCAGGCACCTCGTCGAAGACTGCGGGCTGCGGGATGATCCTGGAGCGTTGGCGTTTCTCATGCATCAATCAATGACCGGTCAGGTGCAGTCCGACAGATAGGAGGCCACTCTTGTGTTCGACTGCCAAACATACGATTTCTTTTCTCCGCATACGATGGACCATCCCCAAATAGGAGGTCTGTTTATGCCGAACACCGAACAAGCACCTACCCCGACGATCACCGTTACCCGCAATTTCCTTGGCCAGCAGACGGCAGAGACACTGCTTCTGGAGCTGATCCGCGCCCACACACAGGCGGCGTAACACCGTTCGACCACAGATAAAAGGGGGAGCAGCATGGAACAAAGGATACCTACGGCACTGTACTGCCGCCTGTCCCGGGAGGACGGAGACCGGGTGGAGAGCGACTCCATCGGCAACCAGCGGAAGTTGCTGGAGGAGTACATCGAAAACCACCCGGAGCTGACCGCGGTGGAATGCTACGCCGACGACGGCTATACCGGCACGAATTTCCAGCGTCCCGCCTTTCAGCGGATGCTGCGGGACATGGAAAGTGGGCGCATCCGCTGCGTGCTGGTAAAGGATCTGTCCCGCTTTGGCCGCGACTACATCGAAACAGGCCGCTACTTGGAGCGCTGGCTGCCGGAGCACGGCGTGCGCTTCATCGCCGTCACAGACAACATTGATAGCGCCCGCGGCGCGTACGACATGATGATGCCGCTGAAGAACCTGTTCAACACGCAGTACGCACGGGACATCTCCCAAAAGGTTAAAAGCTCCCTCCGCGCCAAGCAGCAGCGGGGCGAGTTCATCGGGGCGTTCGCCAGCTACGGCTACTGCAAAGACCCGCAGAACCACAATCGCCTGGTCATTGATCCGCCTGCGGCGGAGGTGGTGCGGCGCATCTTTACCCTGTTTGAAAACGGAATGGGCAAGATCCGCATTGCCAAGCAGCTGAACGAGGAGGGCATCCCCTGTCCCAGCGAGTATAAACGGCTTACCGGCGAGAAGTACCGCAACAACCACCGGCTGGAGTCCACCACCTATTGGACATACGCCACTGTCCACCGCATTTTGCAGAACGAAATGTATATCGGCAACATGGAACAGGGCCGGGATGACCGCTTTCAGATGCACGGCAGGGCAAAGCGAAAGGCGCGGTCGCAGTGGACGGTGGTGTCCGACACCCACGAGCCGATCATCGAAAAGGGGCAATGGCAGCGGGTGCAGGCTCTGCTGAACGCCAACGCCCGCACACCGGATTTTCAGCAGAGTATCAGCCCCTTCGCGGGATTTCTCAAGTGCGGCGACTGTGGACGAGCCATGGTCAAGACCACCTGGGGCGGTAAGACCTTCTACATCTGCGGCTCGTATAAGCGCTACGGCGCATCCGTGTGCAGCAAGCGCTCTATCGCCCACGATGTGGTGGCGAAGGTGGTGCTGGATGATTTGAACCGGCTCATGGCCGCCGTGGAAAACCTCCGTCAGTTGGCACAGCAGGGCGCGGCACAGGAACAGGCGCTGCAGGCTCAGCTGGACAAGCTGCGCAGTTCGGCGCAGGACGATCCACTGGCCCTGCCGTGGGTAAAGGAGCTGTTGGCGCTGGGACACCTGGCGGAGCTGGATCGCCCCACAGTCGCCGCCGCCATTCGGGAAATTCGTGTCTACGAGGGGAACCGCATAGAGATCGACTATCTGCTCCCGGAGGGCTGCCGCGCTCTGCAGGAGGGGTGAGTGTATGGCGTTCCGTTTTGGGTAAAGCGAAAAAGGCGAGCGTATAGAAAAGTTTTTAATGTTAGACGTGAAAAACTTGTTGCATATTCAAAAAGTTTTGGGTATACTAACGACTATAAGGAGGCGATACCATGATCAACAGACCGAATTATATCGAGGCCATCGCGCCTTTTATCGACCAACCGCTGGTCAAAATACTGGCGGGCATCCGCCGCTGCGGTAAATCCACCATTTTTGAGATGTTGGAGGAGGAGCTGCTGCGAAGGGGCGTGTCTGCGGATCACATCATCTGCAAGCGGTACACGGAGATGGACATTCCCGAGAGCATTACCGCCAAGCAGATGTATGACGAGCTGATGGTGGCCATGGCGGGCAAGGGGCACTGTTACCTCCTGCTGGATGAGATTCAGGAGATCACCGGCTGGGAAAGGGCGGTCAACAGTCTGTTGGAGGGCGCGGACGCCGACATTTATGTGACCGGCTCCAACTCCAAGCTCATGTCCAGCGAAATTTCCACCTATCTGACAGGACGCTATGTGTCTATCCCCGTCTATACCCTGTCTTTCCGCGAGTACCTGGACTTCAAAGCTGACAGTACGTTGTCCCGAAAGGAGTTGCTGGAGGAATATATCCGCTTTGGTGGCTTCCCCATAATCGCGCTGAGTGAATATGACGCGCAGAACGCCTATCAGATCGTTAACGGCATCTACCACACCGTGGTCTCCCGCGATATTGTGAAGCGTCACCGCATCAACAAGCAGGATCTTTTTGACCGTGTAGTGAAATTCATTATCGAGAACGTCGGCAAGACCTTCTCCGCCAACTCGATCTCCACATTTCTGAAAAGCGAGCACCGTAAGGTGTCGGTGGAGAGTATCTACAACTATCTGCGCTGGCTGGAGCAGGCGTTCATCATCTATCCCTGTGAGCGTTACGACTTACAGGGCAGGAGCATCCTGAAAACGCAGGAGAAGTTCTACCTTGCCGATGTCTCCCTGAAATACGCCCTGTTGGGCTATAACCGCAAAATGCTGGACGGGGCGATGGAGAACATCGTGTTTCTGGAGTTGAAGCGGCGGGGGTACGATGTGTATATCGGCAAGAATGATACCAAGCAGATCGACTTCGTGGCTACCCGCCGCGATGAGCGGATCTATGTGCAGGTCTGCGTCCAGCTGCCGGAGGACTCTGACCGTGAGGTGGGCAACCTCATGGAGATCAAAGACCATTACCCCAAATATGTTGTTACCCTGAACGACATGGATGTTGGAATTGAAAACGGCATTAAGATCGTGCATCTTCAGGATTTCCTGCTGGCTGAAAGATGGTGAGCATCCATTCGGAAAAGCAGCCCAGTTGGGCTGCTTTCCTCTCCTAATGACGTATCATCCCGACTAAATTTCAGTCGGTTTTGCATTTTACTCGTTTACGTCTATTCTGCTTTTCCCGAGTTAAATCCCCATTTTTCATTCCCCTTTCCCCGACTAAAATCTCTTTTGCTTCGTTCCTGATTTCCCGACTATTTTTCATTTTCGGACGCTTCTAATTTCCCGACTATTTTCCCATCACAGCAATTCTGGTTTTCCAATTAAAATCGCAAAACAAACAGCAGCAATTGCTTGCTGCATAACACTTTTGGCAATAATCGCCCGCAAAAAATGTTTTTCATTTTTTAACTGCTTTTGTTGCAAAAGAAACGCATTTGTGCTATCATAAACGCGCAGAAAAAAAGTGCGGCAGTTCTCCGAACTGCCGCACTTTTACATCACCGTGGGGCAACGAGGATACCCAGACGCTCATCGACATTCTGGAGAAATACAACGTCAAGACCACCTTCTTCGTCGTGGGCGACTGGGCGGAAAAATACCCGGACTCCGTCAAGGCCCTCCATGACGCGGGCCATGAGGTCATGAGCCACTCCAACCATCACGACCACTACAATAGCCTGACAGCCCAGCAGATCATCGACGACGTCACCGCCAGCAATGAACGCATCAGCGCCGCCACTGGCGTGACTCCCACGCTGATCCGCTGCCCTTACGGCGAATACGATGACCACGTCATCGCCGCCATCCGCTCCATGGGCATGGAGCCCATCCAGTGGGATGTGGACTCCCTCGACTGGAAAGACTACGACGCGGACACCATATGCAAGCGGGTGACCTCCAAGGTCCAGCCGGGCAGCATCGTGCTGTTCCACAACGCCGCGCTCCACACGCCGGAGGCGCTGCCCCGCATTTTGGAGCATCTCATCAACGAGGGCTACACCGTGCTGCCCATCAGCCAGCTGATCCTGCAAACTCCCTACACCATCGACCACACCGGCCGACAGTTCCCGATGGAGGTATCTTCGGCCACATAACATCCCCCAGAGCAAAATGACCGCTCCAGCTTATCCGGCCGGAGCGGTCATTTATGCTTACAGGCATTCTCTTATCCGTGATAATCCCCTGTCGCGGAGTCCACCGCCACAAAGGGGATGATCTGGCCATCCTTCTCCACATAGACCTGATATATGCCATCGCCCAGGTCCTCATAGTGGTCCGGTGTGACGCCGTAGTTCTCCAGCAGGCTCTTCTCAAACTCCGCCTTCCAGTCGTCCCCCGCAGACTCCTCCGTCTGCCCCGCGGGAACATCCTCCGGTTCGGGCTGGGTCACATCCCGCGTCTTTTTGCAGGCAGTCAGGGCGATCAGCAGCGCCGCCACAACGGCCGCCACCGCAAAAAACTTGCATTTTTTCATACCTCATATCCTCCTTGCTTTTATGTGTTTTCTTCGTTCTGCTGTGGAAAGCACACGCAGATATGCAGCTTTCCGTCTTTATAGTCCGCCGTGATCGTGCCGTTCATCTTTTCGACCAGCAGCCTGGCGATAGACAACCCCAGGCCCGTGGAATTTCGGGCTGCCTCCACCGTATAAAACCGGTCGAACAGACGCTCGGCCTGCACACGGCTGAGGGTCTGTGCGCTGTTTGAAAAAGTGACCGACCCGTCCGGCAGCAGGCTGACGGCCAGATCTCCGTCCGAGTATTTGACCGCGTTGCTCAGAATGTTGTCGAAAATGCGCCGCAGCGCGGCGGCGTCCAGCTGCCGCACGACCTTCTCGTCCGCCATCCGCACCTCCGGCGTAATGCCCCTGCCGGACAATGCGCCGTACGAGCCGGCAAGGCTCTGCTCCAGAACATCGTTCAGGCAGACAGCCTCCGTGTCCAGCGCATCCGCCGTGGCGGTGATGACGGAATAACGAAACAGCTCCTCCGTCAGCGCACACATGGCGTCCGTCCGCTCCCGGAGGATGGCGAGGTAACGCGCCGCCTTCTCGGACTGCGGCTCTCGTTCCAGCAGGTCCAAATATCCGCAGATCGCCGTCAGCGGCGTACGCAGATCGTGGGAAATGTTTGTGACCGCCGTTGTCAGTTCGTCGCTTCCGGTCTGCAGCCGCAGGCGCTCCCTGCGGAGCGCCTGAAGCTGTCGGTTGATCTGGGTGGCCAGCGCCCGCACGGCTTTGTCGCCGGTGGATATGGAGATCAGGGTATTGGTGTCCGTCCGCAGCTTTTCCTCCAGCTCCTCCGCCGCCTCGCGGATGGAATGGCGCAGCGAAAGCAGGTATACCAGCAGCGCAAGAACGCAGAAGGCAAGCACACAGATCAAACCCATACTCTGAAACTCCATAAGCAGCTCCTCACTTCAGATCCTTGCGGCGGAACACCAGCATGCCCACCGCGGTGCACAGCAGCACCAATCCGGCAGAGGCGGAAAGAGAGACCGCCGGATGTGCCAACTCCTGATTGGCCAGCAGGATGGCCTGCCCGGTGGGCAGCGCGTCCACGGCGAACTGATACACGGTACGCAGCGCGCCGGAGACATAGTCCGGGTTGGGTGTCGGCTCACCCACCTCGAAGCCGTTCACCGTCATGATGGCGGCGGCGGCCATCTCCGGCTCGCACAGCGCGTTGTAAAAGACGCTGGCCAGCGCCAGCAGGCCGAACATCAGGAGTATCGCGGTCACGGCTGAGACGGCCCGGTTCGTCAGCAGCATACACAGCATGGTCAAGATCGCGGCCACCGCCGCCGTCAGCAGCAGGATCACAGCGGCAGAGAGCAGCAGCGTACCAGCCGGCGCTGCAAACCACCCGAGCTTGCCAATGCCCGCCAGAGCGCCCAGCGCCCAGGCCAGCAAAATACCGAAGCAGCCGGTGATGCTGACCAGCAGCCAAGACAGGTACACCTGCTCCCGGGAATGGCCCACGATCAGCTTATTACGCAGCGTGCCGTCCTGATACTCCAACCCCAGGAAGAGGCTGACAAACGCGGCGTGCAGAATGGGCAGGAACGGGAACACCTGCAGCAGATTTTGCTCCAGCGTCTGCATACCGTCCCCGTCGGCCCGCAGCATATACACAGAGGACAGAACGAACGCCGCCGCGGCGCACACCCAGAACGGGCGGCTGCGGCGCAGGCAGAAGAAGTCGGCCCGCAGCAGTTTAAGCATGGTGCACACCCCTGATCAGGTTCATGTAGAAACTCTCAAGGCTCTCATCCCGCTCTTTTATGCTGTAGATCACGCAGTTTTCCTTCCGCGCCTCCTCCGCCAGCCGGGTGACCTGCACATCGTCAAAAACATCCACCCTGGTATCGTCCACGGTACGGTATTCCGCGCCGAGATTGTCCAGCACCCGGGCCAGCACTCTGCTGCCGGCCGACTCTATACGGATGCACTTGCGGCAGTGCGCCTCCAGTTCCTCCGCGCTCATCTCCTTCACCATGCGGCCGCCGTCGATGAAGCCGTAGTGGGTGGCAAGTCTTGCAAGCTCATCCAGTATGTGGCTGGAGATCAGCACCGTGATGCCCCGCTCCCGGTTGAGCTTCAAAATCAGCTCCCGCATTTCGATAATACCCTGGGGGTCAAGGCCGTTGACCGGCTCGTCCAGCACCAGAAAGTCCGGGCTTCCCGCCAGCGCCACGGCGATACCCAGCCGCTGCCGCATACCGAGGGAGAAATTCTTCGCTTTCTTTTTCCCCGTGCCGTCCAGCCCCACCAGCTGCAGCAGCTCCGTGATGCCATCCTCAGAGGGTATTCCCAGCACCAGATACTGCTGGCGGATATTTTCCTCCGCCGTCATATCCATATAGATGGACGGCGTCTCCACCACCGCCCCCATTCTGCGGCGGCTGCGCTCGATCCTTGCATCCGTGTTCCTCGCGCCGTACAGGGTGAAGCTGCCGCCCGTCGGCTCCTGCAGGCCGCAGATCAGGCGGATGAGCGTGGTCTTGCCCGCGCCGTTTCTGCCCACGAAGCCGTAGATCGCACCCTTCGGGATATGCATATCCAGTCCATTCAGCGCCGCGAAGCCGCGATAGCGCTTGCACAAGCCGCTGGTCTCAAGCACATATTCCATTTGAACTACCTCCTTTGCTTGATCGACCGTATGCTATCAGGCAAAGGTCAAGAAAGCAGTCAAGAAAACCCTCCAGAAATGGTCAAGATCCTGCCGCCAGCCGGAAGCCGATGCCCCAGACCGCCTCCACATAGTCGCGGCCTGCTGCGGCCCGCAGCTTGCCGCGAAGGTTGCTGACGTGGGTCTTCAGCGAATTCTCCGTGCAGTCCGGCGTGTCCGCGCTGATGCGGTCCAGCAGCACCGACTTGGCCAGCACCTGACCAGGGTTCTGCATCAGCAGCTTCAGAATGGCGTACTCCGTCCGGGTCAGCTGCACCGGTATGCCGTCGGCGCGGACTTCGTGGGAGGCCGTGTCCAGCGTCAGGTCGCTGCAGGTGCAGACCGCCGCCAGCGGGGAGCGCGATGCCTCCCGCAGCCGCACGGCCACGCGGGCCAGCAGTTCTTTTGTGTCGAAGGGCTTGGTGAGATAGTCCGCCGCACCGCCCAGCAGCAAGCCGACCTTGTCCTGCACCGCCGCCTTGGCGCTGACCACGATCACAGGGATGCCCTGTATCTGCGGCAGGACCTCCTCCCCGCTGAGCCCGGGCAGCATCAGGTCCAGCAGGACGAGGTCGGGGCGGCAGTCCTTCAAAAGCAGCAGCGCCTCCGTCCCGGAATAGGCCCGCAGCACGTCGTACCCCGTCTGCGCCAGCACCTCCTGCTCCAGATCGCCGATAGCGGCGTCATCGTCAATGATCAAAATCGTCTGTTTCATAAGTATACACCTCCACATTGGTCGTGGCCTTGGGATCGATAACAACCGGCTTCATTCCGCACACCCCCGCACGGCAGCGTCTTCCGCCTTTCCGCAGAACAGATGAAGTCCCAGCGCCGCATTGAAGCCCGTGGCGGCAAACACGCTGAAACGCTCCACAACGCCGAAGTAAGCTGCCGGTACGATCTTCATGCCCAACGCCCCGACCAGCATCATGGCCAGCGCGACGGCGGCGCAGACACCGTAAGAGCGGCAAGTCCTGCTCTTTGCGCCGGCGGCGATGATGATGCTCAGCGACACGATGGACAGCAGCACCACAAGCGCGGTGACGACCATGTGCATCACATCCTGAAAGCTGCCTGCGTAGCCGCTGTCACTGAGGGGGAACATCCGATAGCCGATAGCGGAGATCCATTCCATACCAGCAAACAGGTAGATGCCAACGCGCAGCAGCTTTGTTTTTCGTCCCTGTATGCCAATGCAGACGACGGTCGCACAGACGACCTCGCACACATTGTAAAAAGCGCTGAACTGGTTCCAGAGCGCCAGTGACGGCGCGTTGGCCGCGCTCAGATCGCTGACCGCCTGCGCCATCCAGTTGTACCCCGGGTACGCCAGCGGCGCGAATACCACCGCCGCCGTATACGAAAGAAAGCTGACAACGCCGGATAACCCCAGTTTTTGCAGTAAAGTTCGTTCCACAGATCAATACCTCCTGTCCGAAAGATACCATTCAAATCAAAAAGCAAAACGCAGCACACGATCGACTCTGCGATCAGCACTGCGTCATAGCGTCTGGCCTTTTCAGCAACTGCTATTGTAATTGCCCATCGGTAACTTGTCAAGACACTCTTTCACTCCCTGTCATATCTGCCTATCATTTTTGCCCCTTGACAAGTGAACGTTCGTTTACTATAATACACCCAAGAACGTAAACGGTCGTTTACCGCGAGAGGTGCATATGACAGACACAAAAGAAAACATTCTGATGACGGCCCTCCGTCTGTTCGCCCGGGACGGCTACGAAGCCGTTTCCGTGAGCATGATCGCCGGAGAGCTCGGCATGACCAAGGGCGCACTGTACCGCCACTACGAGAACAAGCGCGCCATTTTCGACAGCATCGTGGCCCGTATGTACGAGATCGACGCGGCGCGCTCACAACAGCACGAAATGCCCGCGGAGACATACGCGGCCAACGCCGCCGCTTACGGCGATGTGGCCTGGGCCGCCGTTAGATCCTTCACCGCGGCCCAGTACCGCTTCTGGACGGAGGACGCCTTCGCCCGCGATTTCCGCCGGATGCTGACGCTGGAGCAGTACCGCAGCGCGGAAATGGCGGAGCTGTACCACAACTGCATCACCGCCGGCCCGGTGGCCTACATGGCGGACATTTTCCGGGAGATGATGTCCCGGGGCATCCTGCGGCAGGCCGACCCGCAGCAGCTGGCGCTGGAATACTACGCGCCGCTGTTTCTGCTGATCACCATATCCGACCATGCGCACGACAGCGCGCAGCCGCTGTCCCTGCTGGAGCACCACATGGACCGCTTTTTGCAGCACAACGCCGCAGGAGGTGCATGAAGCATGACCGCAATACACATGGCCGACTACGGCCTTACCGGCCCGTTTGCCGCGCTGGCCCACTCCTGTCCGCCCGGCCGGCAGGCCGCCCGCATCATCTCCCAGGAGAAAGGGTTCTATCACATCGTCTGCGAAAACGGCGAACGCCTGGCCTCTGTCTCCGGCAAGCTGCTCCACGGGGCGGCAAGCGCCCTGGATCTCCCCGCCGTCGGCGACTTTGTGTGGACAGACGCGGATAACACGCCGAACCCCGCGGTGATACACGGCATCCTCCCCCGGAAAAGCGTTTTTGTCCGCAAAGCCGCCGGGGCTGCCTGTACCGAACAGGTGGTCGCCGCCAATATCGACACCGTATTCCTCTGCATGGCGCTGAACAGCGACTTCAACCTCCGCCGCCTGGAGCGTTATCTCGCCATCGCATGGAGCAGCGGCGCGATCCCGGTGGTCGTTCTGACAAAGTCCGACCTGTGTGCAGACCTGCCCCAGCAGCTGCGGGCCGTAGACGCCGTGGCCGCCGGAGCGGATGTACTGGTCACCTCCGGCCTTCTCCCGGACGGCTGCCACCAGCTTCTTCCCTATCTCCGCCCCGGTACGACGACGGCGCTGATGGGCTCGTCCGGCACAGGCAAGTCCACGCTCATCAACCGCCTGCTGGGCGAGGAGCTGCTGGCCACCAACGGCCTGCGGGGCGACGGCAAGGGCCGCCACACCACCACGCGCCGCCAGCTGCTTCTGCTGCCCTGCGGCGGCATGGTCATCGACACCCCCGGTATGCGGGAGCTGGGGCTTTGGGACGACGGCCAAGGCCTGAACAGGTCCTTCGCCGACATAGACGCGCTAACGTCTCAATGCCGCTTCCGCAGCTGCACCCATACCGGTGAACCGGGGTGCGCCGTCAAGGCCGCGCTGGCGGACGGCACACTGTCCCCTGAGCGCTGGTCCTCCTTCCAGAAGCTGCGCGCCGAAAACCGCTACACGGAGGACAACAGCGCCTATATGGCGGAGAAACGCCGGAAATTCAAGACCATTGCCAAGATCAACAGATCATCCCATAGAAGAGAGGAATGGTAATATGTACTACGAGAAAAGCAAAAAATACGACACCCCCGACCTGCGGTCGAAGATCATGGGGCCCAACCCCATCAAGCTGGAGGAGGAACTGCTGCTGGGCCATCAGATCCCGGACCACGCCGTGGTCTGCGACCTGGGCAGCGGGCAGGGCCTGACCAGCGTGTTCCTGGCCAAGGAATACGGCTTCACCGTCTACGCCGCCGATCTGTGGAGCGACCCGGCGGAGAACCGCGCCTTCTTTGACGCCATGGGCGTCGATCCCCATCAGCTCATCCCCGTCAAGGCGGACGCCACCGCCCTGCCCTTTGAGAAGGATTTCTTCGACGCGGTGGTCAGCACCGACTCCTACAACTACTTCGGCCGCGACGAACGGTATCTGGATGACAAGCTCCTGCCCTTCGTCAAGCCCGGCGGATACCTCTACATCGCCATCCCCGGCATGAAGCACGACTGCCACGACCACCTGCCCCCGGAGCTGCTCCTGTCCTGGACGCCGGAGCAGCTGGACTATATGCACGATGTGGCCTACTGGACGCGCATGGTGTCTCAATGCAGGGGCGCGGAGGTGCTCTCCGTCCGGGAGATGGAGAGCAACGAGGAGGTCTGGGCCGACTGGCTGGCCCAGGACAACGAATACGCCGTGGGCGACCGCAAGGCTATGGAGGCCGGCGGCGGCAAGTATCTGAACTTCATCGCCATCGTCCTGCGGAAGAAGAAGTAAGCCCCCTGTCCGGTGTCACCGGTCTCGCCGTGCGATCTTCCGATATTCGATGGGCAGAATGCCCGTGCTCTTCTTGAACAGCTCCGCAAAGCGGCTGGAGGTGGTGTAGCCGATCATCTGGGCGATCTGTCCCATGGTGAAATCGGTGTTGATGAGCAGGTGCTCCGCCTGGCTCATCCTCCGCCCCTGAATGTACTGTGTGACGCTGCACCCAAATTGCCGCTTGAAGCAGCTTTTCAGCTTCGTCTCGCTCATGCAGGCGATGCTGGCCAGGCGTTCCAATGGAATATCGAAGGCATAGTGGTCAGCGATATAGCTGACCACATTTTGCATACTCTCCCTGTCCTCCTCCGACAGAGGACGCTCCCGTCTCTGGTTTTGCCGTTTCCACGCGTCCACCACCAGCGCGATGGCCTCCGTGACCTTGGCTTCATAGAAAAGCGCCGCTGCCGCGCCTTCGCCCCGATAGTTCTCAATCTCGAACAGCAGCTTGGACATGGCGGGGAAATCCGTGGCCTGGTCCACGCTCTGAAACGCGGCGGGAAGATCGAAGTACACGTCCGGATACTGTTTTTTCAGGTGCTCCTCATAGTAGGCCGGCAATATCTCAACGCCCACCGCGTGAATGGGGATGCGCTTGTGGATCAACGCCCGGTAGCGCGGCTTTCCGCCCACGATGGTCTGAATGTCCCCGGCCGAGAGCCGCCGGTAGGGGTTCAGCTCCTCGCCGGAGATGGAGTCATAACGCTGGATGCTGATGCACTCCGGGATCTCCATGTCCAGACACTGGTCCTCATGAAAGAAAAAGTCGTGGATCTTGATATCGAACAGGTCCTGCTTTGCATAGACCCAGTAATAGCCGCCGCCGATCGCGGGAGAGATCTCCCAGCACCGCCCTGCCGGGCTGAACTTCTCCGGACACGGAATGGGCAGGAAATTGTTCTGCTCCAGAAGCGGACGGTAGTAATCCGTTAAAATGTCGCTTTTCATAGTCCTCCTTGCAACGAACAGACAATTCTTTGCAACGAACAGGCGAAACGCCCCGCCTGATATTGCCGGAATTGTCCCGGTGTGATACCCTGTGTCTCGGTTAGCCTTCTCTAACCGAAGCATAGCAAACGGCGGTCGGAAAGTCAAGCCGCCAATTTATCGCAAAGGAGACTGATTATGCAGACGATCAACAACAAAGGCCTCAGTGTGAAGGATCTTGTCACTGTCAGTATTTTTCGGCGCTTTTCCTGGTGTTCGCCCTGGTGGGCGGTATCTTTTTCGCCCCCAATCCCGTGCTGACATTCTATATGCCTGTGGGTAGTGCATTGCTTTGCGGCCCTGTGTATCTGCTCATGATGGCCAAAGTACAAAAGCGCTGGGCGGTCACCATTCTCGGCGCGATCCTGTGCATTGTCTGGTTCGTCACCGGTATGCACTGGGCCATGGCCCTGGGCTACCTTATCATGGGCATCGTGGCTGACCTCGCCGCAGGGACAGGACAGTATAAAAGCAAAAAGATCAATTCCATCTCCTACATTCTCCTGTCTCTGGGCGGCACAGCCTCCTACCTCGTGTTCTTTGCCGACCCGGACGGCTGGGCGCAGACCATGCTGGGCAACGGTACGGAGCAGTCCTACATCGACACCATGCGCTCCACGGGAACGATCTGGATCATGGTCATCATGCTGGTCGGAACGATCCTTGCCGCATCTGTCAGCGCCTTTGTCGGCTGCAAGATGCTGAAAAAGCAGTTTGAAAAATCCGGTATCACAAAATGACCCCGCTGCACCTCGACCCCCGGACGAAATTATGCCTCATCCTGCTCTGCATACTGAGCGCCATGTTTGCGCCGGACCTGTATTTCCAGTTTGCTCTGGTCGCGCTCATCGGCCTGCTCGCCGCGCTCTGCGGAAGATGGCGCTATGCGCTGCGCGGGATCGTCATTTACGCGCTGATCTGCGCGTTCACCGTCTGGTGCATGGGCGTCATGACCGGCACATGGCGGGCCATGTTTGTGGCGTTTCTCGGCCTGGTACATATGCTCCGCAGGCGTCCGTCTGATAATAGTTGTTTCCCCTGCAAGTTCCGCCGCTGTAATTCATAGACATCTCCCCTTTTGATGATCGCAGGCCATCGTTCCATAATATGCCCCAGCCCCGCCGCAGGTGCATCCCCGCAGGCCCGCAACGCGCAAAAAAGAAGCACCCTTTCGGGTGCTTCTTTTTTATTTGGCCACTTTGGCTCAGTCATCCTTACGCTTGCGCCGGAACGTCAGCACGATACCCGTGCATCCGCTCAGTGCCAGCGCTGCGTAGGGCAGCAGGCCCACGTCGCCGGTGGCCGGGGAACTGTTCCCTCCGGTCACCACCGAGCCGCCGGAACTGCCCGAGCCGCCGTTCTGCGTCTCGCTGCTGATGGCATAGGTGGAGAACTTGCTGGCGAAGATGTGGATGCACCGGTTCTCCGTGTCCACATAGAAGGTCATGTCCCGACCGTCGGAGAGGTCGCTCAACCGCTCAAACGTCTCCACCGTGTCGCCGTGATGCCGCACCACCGTGATGCCGCTCCGGCTGGTGTCGTAGGAGATGATGATTTCCAGCACGCTCTTCGTCTCCGTCAGGTCCTTCTTCACGCCGTTCTGCACCAGCGTCAGGCTCATATCGATGAAGTCCGTCACCTTGTCCTTGAGGATCTCACGGATGGCGTTCTGCGCCGCGTCGTTCTTGTCCTCCGGCTTCTCCTCCAGCTCCATCTTCACAGACACAGAGCCGCCGCTGGGATCAGTGCCGCCTTCATCCTTGAACTGCTCGCCGGCCTCCTTATCCAGGCCGCCCACGACGGCCTCGTCGGTCACGCCGCCGCTGCTCTTGATGTCCAGCTGGCTGTTCACGTCCTCCTGCGGGATGGCCACCACCAGTCCGTCCACGTTGTGGTCGGTGATCTCCACCTTCTGGGTCACGGTCTTGCCGTTGTACTCCACCACCACGTTGTAGACGCCGGCGACCACGCCCTCCAGGCTGAACACGCCGTTCTCATCGGTGAGCTTCTGCCCGCCCAGAATATCCAGGCCCTTGCGGATGGTCACCACCGCACCGCTGATCAGCGTCTCGCTGCCGCTGCCGGTGATGCTGTACGCCTTCACGATGCCGCCCACGGTGTACGTCGGCTCTACCGGCTGGATCACCGTCAGCTCGATCGTCCCGGTGACCGCGGCATACTTGCCGCTGGCGGGGGTAAACACCCA
>OIYS01000811.1_pt1 | contig 18731 bp, 19 predicted proteins | sample 1588271 | NCBI WGS metagenome assembly OIYS01 (sample SAMN03283286) | human gut metagenome | biome: human-associated habitat; material: feces | host: Homo sapiens | place: Peru | collected 2012
TAGACGTTAGATAGAAATACCACTCAGTCACTAACGTGACAGCTCCCCTCTATTTGCTATCGCAAAAGAAGGGAGCCAAAAGGCGGCAAAGCCGCTATTTAATATTTAATATTTAATATCTAAAGTCTAATGTCTAATGTCTAATACGCCAGTCGCTGACGGCGGCGGTCCCCTCTGTTTCGGCGAAGCCGAAAAGAAGGGAGCCTATGGTTTGTGCAAAGGGAGCCAACACGAATGAGTTGTTGCAGCACTTATTTCAATTCAATTATTGCCGCAAGGTTTCCGCGGCGGCCCGCGGACGCGCGGTGCGAATGTAATTCGCCGCTGTTGCAACAGGTGCAAATATCCGACGCGTCAATATTATCGGGTTTTATTCCCGAGTGCAGCAGAATAAGTTTATTCGCCTTAACAAGGTCAAGCATATATCTGCCGTTATCCTTTTTTATCGCTATATCAGAAATATCTATATACGAAAGCCTGCGAAAACCGTCTATAACCGGGTCGTCAACCTCATAACAGCACTGACCTATGCAGGGCCCTATAGCCGCGATTATATTTTCGGCTTTGCAGCCGTAATCATTGACCATTTTTTCAACCGTTACCGCGCCTATTTCCTTAACCGTACCGCGCCAGCCCGCGTGCGAGGTGGCAATAACGCGCTTTACGGGGTCGCAGAACAAAAGGGGAGTGCAGTCGGCATATTGGGTGACAAGCGCAACGCCCGGGCGGTCTGTTATAAGCCCGTCAACGTCGCAGAACGAGTCCTTGAAAATTCCCGTGCCGCGGTCGGCTTCGGTCACTTCGCGGACGTTGTTTGTGTGCGTCTGGCGGCTGAGCACCAAATCCTTAATATCAATATTTACGGCGCCGCAGAGTATTTCGTAGTTTTTTAAAACATTCTCCCTGCTGTCGCCCCTGTTAAAGCTCATGTTCATGCTGCCGTAAACTCCGCCGCTTACGCCGCCTATACGGGTTGAAAAAATGTGTTTTACCTCTCCACAGGCGGTAAGCTTCGGGAATTGTATATAGGTCAGACCGTTATTGTTTATAATATTAAGGGTTTTGCTTTGCATTTTAAATCAACCTATCTGTTCCAGTAATGTTTGGGAATTGCGTATAAAGCCGCTTGCGTATTCGGAGCCGATTTTTTCCGAGATGACTCTAAGCGCCTGTTTCATCATAGGCGGGCGCTGATCGTGCGAGTGCGCGTCGGTTCCGATAAAGCTCACCAATTGATTTTTTATGAGCTTTTCCGCAATCTTCGAATATCCGGGGACGAATAGGGAAGACGCGTTCACCTGAGCCAGTATGCCGTTTTCGGCTATATATTTAAGAAGATTTTTATAATTCGGGAATTTATAATACCGCTCGAGATGCGCGACTATCGGTACAATACCGAGATTGCCGCGCAAGTCGTTAATATCTTCAAAAAGCTCGCCGCCGATGCTGTTGTCCGAAAGCTCAAGCAAAAGATAATTTGAGCCGTTAAGGCAAAAATTATACACCGAGTCGCTTTTGCCGATATATCTGTAATAAAGAACCTCGCTGCCCAAATAAATGCGGGGAAGATCGGTATTTTCAATAAGTCCGCAAAGGGTACGGTACGCCTCCGTTACTCTTTTGCGGTAATCCTCAAGCTCATCGGAATCGGCGTAAAAGTGCGGGGTAGCGATTACATCGGTAATGCCTTGATTTTTCATCATATAAAGCAGTTTCAGCGATTCGTCGGTATCCTTTGCGCCGTCGTCAACGCCGGGCAGAATATGGGAATGTATATCTAAAAGAATTTACATCACGTCCTTTAAAATCCAAAAAGCCCCCGTTTTAATGGGGGCATGGTAATCAATAGCTGTATTTTCCGTTATAGGAGCTGTAATATTTCTTGTAATAACGCTTTGTGCCGTAATCCGAACCGTTGAGAATTACACCGAGAACGTTAATATCAAGAACCTCGGCAGAGGATAACGCGCGGCGCAGATTTTCATGTGTGGATACTCCCGCGCGTATTATAAATACCATACCGTCGGCTTTCTGACCCATAACCAATGCGTCCGAAAGAAGATTGACGGGCGGCGCGTCAAGAATAATATAATCATATTTTTCACGGAAATTATTCAAAAGCTCATCAAATGCCGGAGTTGAGAACATTTCGGTCGCGTTCGGCAATATTGCGCCGGCGGTTATAACGTCAAGCGACGAATTATACTGCTTTATAACCTCCTCCGGTTGGACAACACCCTGAATCAGCTCCATAAGCCCGAAAGAATTATCAAATTTCAGCTTGCTGTGAATACTCGGGCGGTGGGCGTCTGCGTCAATCAGCAATACCTTTTTGTTAAGCTGCGAAAGCGAGATTGCCGTGTTTATAGAGGTGGTGGATTTACCCTCGGAAGCATTCGGACTTGAAATTACAATTATTTTTTTGTTATCCTTAGCAAGAAGCGATATAAGGTTTGTGCGTATGCTTTTGTATGCCTCCGCAACCGCAAAGGGTATTTTCTTAGGCGCGGAAGCGCCTGACACGGCGGTATTTTCGGAACCGACGGCGCTGACAACAGATTTATTAGGCATTTTATTTACCGCCCTTTCTTGAATATCCGTATTTACCGTAGCCTTTAGAGGCGGCACCGGAAAAATCGGGTACGTTTCCTATAATCATTAATTTATAATTGTCTTTAATATCGTTTTCGTTTTTAATGGTTGTATTTGTGAATGAAATTACAAATACAATCGCAAAGCAGATTATTCCGCCGAGTAATGCCGCGCCAATTGTTGTGAGAGAGGTTCGCGGATATGTACGCACCGCGTTTTCGGCGTTTGTTGTAACGGCGGCGGTAGAATTGGGAATGAATTTCAGTACGTAATCCGGAACCAGCTCCAAAAACTTATTTGTAAGCGTTTTTGCCTCTTCGGGAGTTGAGGCCGTAAAGGCTATATCGATAAACAGGGTGTTCTCCGATCTTCTTTTTATTGATATATTGCTTTTTAGCTGGCTGTAATTGTATTTATTGCCCGTGCTGTCGGCAAGCTCCTTATAAATATCGTTGGTTTGCAGAATATCCGTAATGGTATTCGCCAATAAAAGCGACGCCGAAATATCCGTACTGCTGACTTTTGAGCCGGTAGCAGTGTTGGCACCGTCGGTGGTAATAGCACCGTTTGTGGCAATTACGGAGCCGGTTGCCGAGTATTTAGGTACCGCAACAAACTGACAGTAAGAATAAGCGGCTATACCGCATATAAGTGCCGACGCGATTAACACATATATATATTTCATCGCGATCTTAGCGAGTGTAACTAAAGATATGTTATTCACAGAATACTTCCTTTCCTTTTAAGCAAGGATTATTATACAACATCGTCACAAAAATAGCAACAGTTAATTTTTGTCGCTTTTCGTTCATTTTACAATATCTTACATTCTGACTGTAATATTACATAACAGTTTACGTTTAATTGTTTAAAGTGACATTTCCGAATTCCGCGGAAAAACCGCCATGTAAGTCTTCGACCGATATAGGCAACCCTGTAGCGCCGAGATATAGGCGGTATGTTCGGCTGCCGCTTTTGCTTTCGGTAAAGTATTTATCGTTTTCAAGGCTTACCTCGCCGTTTTCGGCGTTACGCAGTATTTCGTAAAGATATGTAAAAGCCATACCCTCGGGCATTTCGGAAATATTGTATTTGTAATTAAGTCCCGAATATTCGGCGGCGGCGCCGTCGCCCTTAAAATGCAGAATAAGCCCCGAAAGCCCCTCTGGCGAGGTTATTTTAATATCGGTATCGCCGTTTTCGGCAACAGATACCTCGCCCTCGTAACATTCGTTATAATATTTTACCGTGCAGGAAAAAGAAATTCCCCGCACTAAGGGGGTGACGCTGCATTTCTGCCGACACCCCGAAAGAAACAGGGGAAACATAAAAATAAATAATAACAGAGATGTTTTTTTCAAGCCGAGCGCCCTTTCTTTACAGCTCCTCTGTTAAATCGGTAGGCAGCATCGCGCGCTCGCCGCGCTTTTTTGCCGCCTTATCGCCTGCTTCACCGTGAAGATAAACCGCCGCCTTTGCAGCTGTGAGCGGTTCAAGCCCCTGCGCAAGCAGTGAAACGGTAATTCCCGCAAGCACGTCGCCGCTGCCGCCGGTTGCCATGCCCGGGTTGCCTGTGGTGTTAAAGGTTATTTCGCCGTCGGGTGCGGCAACAATGGTATTTGCGCCCTTTAAAACCAAAATACAGCCGTATTTTTTTGCAAAATCACGGGCGTATCTCACACGGTCGCTTTCAATTTCACGCGCGGTCATGCCGCACAGCCTTGCCATTTCGCCGGGGTGCGGGGTAAGAATAACGGGAGCTTTGCATTTCTTAATAATATCTATGCAGCAGGCTACCGCATTTATTCCGTCGGCGTCAATAACCGTCGGTACATCTGTATTAAGAATAATCTCCCTTGTAAGCATCTCGGTATCTTCATCATTGCCCATACCGCAGCCTATAAGCACGGCATTGCAGCCGCTCAGCAGTGCGGGAATATCAATATTATCGGGGTCAAGCCTGCCAGCCGCATTGGGCTTTATTGGCACGCACACCGCCTCGGGAACCGAAACGGTGAAAGGAACATAAATACTTTCGCATAAAACAGCCTTTAAAATGCCCACGCCGCTGCGCAGCGCTCCCTTTGCCGCAAGCACGGCGGCGCCCGCAAAGCCGTAGCTGCCGCAAAAGTTAAGCGCGGTGCCGAAGGTGCCTTTGTGGGAATTATGTTTGCGCTTTTCAAATTTCGGCTTTTCAATTGTTTTGTACTCATACCCGCTCGGCGTAACGCCTATATCCGCAACGGTCACTTCACCGCAGTAATCAGAGCCGGGCGGCAGCAAAAAACAGGGCTTTAAGGCTATAAACGTAACGGTCAAATCGGCACATATCGCTTTTCCGGGTACATTGCCGCTGTCGGTCATAACTCCGCTCGGAATATCCACCGAAACACGGGGGCAGGGGGCGGAGTTTGCAATGTTTATAATTTTTTCCACCGTATCATTCGGCGCGCGGTTAAGCCCTATGCCGAAAAGCGCGTCTATTATAAGGTCGGATTTTTCAATATCGGTCTCGTTACCGAAAACAGCCGCGTTAAGGCGGTTATAATAATATTTTGCGTTTTCGGTTGCGGGTAAGCCCATAGGTGTTATAACGGTTACATCAGCGCCGTTTCGGCTTAAAATATCGGCTATTACAAAGCCGTCGCCGCCGTTGTTGCCCTTTCCGCACAAAACAGCGACTTTTTTACCGCAAACGGGGAAATACCGCATAACAATATCCGCCGCCGTTTTTCCCGCGCGGTACATAAGTTCGCGAAAAGAGAAAGCGCCGCTGTTTACGGCATTTTCCTCCGAGACCCTTATCAAGCCCTCAGTTAATACACGCATAGCGGCACCTCGATTATTTAAAAGCACTGTTGGAAATGAATTTCGGCACAAATTTAACTATTGCCGAGCGTACGCGCTCATCGGGAGCAAAGACTAAGTAACTTGTACCCTTGCCCTCTGTAGACGATACCATAAGGTAAGCGGCGGGGTCGTCCGCGTTGCAGGTGATGAAAAGCTCCTTTGCGTTTATACTTGAAATTTGCGCGGGGTTAAACTTTTCAATGCGCGAAACGGTGGCAAGCTCAAAGGAAAGTATGCGCTTTCTTGAACTTTTATTTATTATTTTATCAATATCCATCGTTCCGTTGGTTACAATATACTCATACTCAACGTTAAAGCGCGTCGACAGCTTGTACGCGCCGAAAAGCGCGCCCGCGGCAAGCAGCAGCGAAAATGTACCCAAAATACTCATAAGCATTATGAGAATAAAGCAAACAAGAAAAGCCGCAAGCCAAATGCCTATTATTGCGGCAAGGGCTTTTCCGTTTTTCTTCACCGCAATTATCTGTTCAAAAAAAGTATCCATTGTTATATCTCCCCATAACTTTTAATATAATACATTATACACCAAAACGTATTGTACTTGCAATATATTTTGTTTTGTTATATAATAAATTTACCTTTTATTAACAAGTGAGGAATCTCTATGCGAATTAAGGATGGCTATAAGGTAGTAAATATGCACGGTCAGAACACCGTTGTTTATGAAAAGGGCGGCTCTGACGCGCTGGAAAATACTATTGTTTTAACCGAAACGGCAATGTTTTTATGGCATATGCTTGAAAACGGTAATCCCACTAAAAAGGATATGCTGAACGCGCTGCTTGATAATTTTGAAATATCCACCGTGCTTGCGCTCGGTGATATTGACGTGTTTTTAAGAACAATGAAAGAAAACGGTGTAATAGACGACTAAAATGAAAAATAAGGAAAATAACAGCCAAACATTAAAGTGGGTATATCGGCGCATAAAGCGGTATATCCCGCTTACCGCCGCCGTGTCGCTTATATCGGCGCTTTCGGCACTCAGCTTTGTTGCGCTTGCACTAATAACCAAAAGAGTGCTTGACGTTGCTACAAACGAGACGCCCGGCAGTCTTTTGAAAAACGGTATACTGCTTTTTGCGGTAATAGCCTTTCAAATTTTACTGAGCGCGGCACAGTCGCTTTTAAACGCCTATTCAAACGGTAAGCAGACCATAGCTTTCAGAAATCATCTTTTCGGCGTGCTTTGCCGCAAAAAATATTCTGATATAAGCGCTTATCACTCAGGGGATATACTGAACCGCTTCACCTCGGACATTGATACCGTGGTGACAAGCTCGGTTAACATAATACCGAATGTAATATCAATGGCTACCAAGATAATCGCGGGCATAGGCACAATGCTTGTTCTGAATCCGTATATCGCGGGGGCGGTGCTGTTTTGCGGCGTTGCCGTTCCGGCAATAGGCAGGGCGATAAACAAGAAATATAAATATATGCATAAGGAGTGCCAGAAAACCGAGGGAAAAACGCGCGCCTTTATGCAGGAATGCTTTGAAAATATTGTGGTAATTAAAACCTTTATAAGCGAAGTTCCGTTTATAAATAAGCTTGATAGCTATATGGATAAAAATTTCCGCCTTAAAATCAAGCGGACAAGCATATCGATAATAGCGAATATCAGCTTGTATGCATTTTTTACCGTGGGGTATTACGCCGTGCTTTTGTGGGGCGCGGGCGGTTTATCTGTGGGCACTGTTACATACGGCACGCTTATGGCGTTTTTGCAGCTTATTTCTCAGCTGCGCGCGCCGCTGCAAAACGTTTCGGGCATATTGCCGCTGTATTATTCGGCGTTGGCGTCCGCCGAGCGGCTTATGGAGCTTGAAAACAGTGAGGACGAGCCTTTGCCTGCCGAAAAATCCGAGCTTGAAAAAATAAAGAGCGATTTCCGCTCGATTGAGGTTAATAATCTCTGCTTCGGCTACGGCGGCGAGGTTATTTTAAACGGTTGCAGCTTTTCTGCCGAGCGCGGGCATATAACGGCTATCACGGGCGAATCGGGCAGCGGCAAAAGCACGCTTTTCAAGCTCATGCTTGGGCTTTACGAGCCGCAGTCGGGCAGTATTACGGTAAACGGCAATATCCCGCTTGACGCGTCCATGCGCGGGCTGTTTGCTTACGTTCCGCAAGGGAACATGGTGCTTTCGGGTACGGTGCGTGATAATATAACCATGTGCGACCCCGCTATTACCGATGAGCAGATTGAAAAAGCGGCGCGCGCCGCCGAAATTTACGATTATATAGTATCTCTGCCCGAGGGCTTTGAAACACGACTTGCCGAAAGGGGAGCGGGGCTTTCCGAAGGGCAGATTCAGCGTATATCAATAGCCCGCGCATTGCTTACGGATACGCCTGTTATACTGCTTGACGAGGCCACAAGCGCGCTGGATGAAGAAACAGAAACGCGGGTGCTTACAAATATAAAAAATATGACCGATAAGACCATACTCTTTATAACCCACCGCAACACAAGCCTTAAAGCGTGCGACAGAATAGTTCATGTGGAAAACAAGAATTTTTCCGTTATTAAATAATACAGAATATCTTTTAAATCACCCCGCGGTAGTAAAGACCGCGGGTGTATTTTTCGCAGGGGGCGCCGCCGTTTATATACGCGTTTATAATTTCTTCCGTCTGCGCGGCTGTTTCGTCGGTAAAATAAAGGGTCAGAAAATCAAGCGCGGGGAGCTCTGCTTTTCGGTCTGCAAGCCATACGGGCACCGAATTCAGCATTTCGGAATAGGTTTTTCCGCACTGTATGGGAAAAACCACTCCCTTGCGGTCGGTCACCGTGCCCCTGCCGCCGCATTCCTTGCAGCCCTTGCCGTTTTTAACGGGGCAGCACCTGTAAAGCATAAGCGGCAGCTTGCCGTAAGCTATAATACCTGTCGGTATGGGTGATGAAAGTCTTGAAATATCGCTTAAAAGCATTTCGCACGAAAGCGTTATTTCATCGGCGCCCATATTGCGCGCTTCTTCGGCGCTTGCCGAATTATATACGTTAAGCCCTATATCGGCAATTACCGAAAAGCCGCATTCAAGCGCTATATGCACCGCCGCAATATTTCCGCAAAGCGCCTTTGTAAAGCCGTGTTTTTTAAACAGTTCAAGGCGGGTTTTAATGTATTCCTCATTTGCGGTTATTCGCGGCAATTCCGCAACCGCGGTAATTCCCGCCGGTATTTCCGGCGGCTCGTTTTCTATGGGGAATATTATTTTGCTTATACCTGCAAGGCTTTCGGGCAATTGCTCGCGGCGGAAAAAGCGGGCATACAGCTTTTGCGGCTTTGTGACCCGCTTGGTATTTTCAGCCGTGTAAGCCGATATTGGCGGACATTCTCTTTTAATTTCAGCCCGTGCCGAATCTAATTTTTCGGCGGCGGCTCTGCGCAGGGAATTTATTTCGGCGGCGGGAACGAACAGCCCGTCGTCGTATATTATATCAATTTTTTCGGGCAAATAGGGGGTTGAGCCGAATTTATCAATCGCGGTTTTCAGTCTTTCGGCGGTAATGGGTTTATTCTGCGCCGATTGCGGTATTTCGCCCTCGGCGGTTACGGTATTTTCGCCGTCGCTTAAGGTAAGGCGCAGGGGAGTGCTGTTTTTTACGGTCAAAGCCGCCGAAATTTTAATGCTTTGCCTTTCGGCGCGGTAAAGCCCGTGCAGAGCGGCAAATGCCGTGTCCGCCGCGGTAACGTCGTCCTTTGTGCGTATTCCGAACATATCGCGGTTTAAATTCCCGGCATAGTAGCCGTCTGTAAAGCCCGAGCGCGAAAAGACGTTTTTTAAAAGATTTTCAATATCCTGCGGCACATAGCCCATATCGCGCGCAGCGTATGCCGCAGCAGTAGCGGCGGCAACATATTCGGGGCGTTTCATTCGCCCCTCTATTTTAAATGAGTTGACGCCTATATTTTGCAGCTCCGACAGGTGATTGAGCAAGGATAAATCTTTAAGGCTTAAATCGTGCCCGGTGCCGCCCGTAACGGAAAAGGGAAGACGGCAGGGACCCGCGCATAAGCCCCTGTTTCCGCTGCGGGAGCCTAAAAACGCCGAAAGCCTGCACTGCCCCGAGACAGACATACATAAAGCACCGTGCACAAACACCTCGGTTTCAAGCCCCAGTTCTTCCGCCTTGCGGCAGAAAATTTTAAGCTCCGAAAACGACATTTCGCGCGCGGCTACAACCCGCTTAAAGCCTGCTTTTTTAAGGTACGGCAAAGCGTAGGGGGACATAACCGACATTTGTGTAGAGGCGTGGAGCGAAAGCCCGGGAACAGCCGTTTTTAAAATGTGCGCCAGACCTATATCCTGAATTATAACGCCGTCAATACCAGCAAGATACGCCGTCCGCGCAAGCTCGCAGGCAGCGCCCAGCTCGGAATCCTTTATTAAAATATTTAGGGTAAGATATGCTTTAACCCCGCGTATATGGCAATATTCGGCGGCGGCTTTAAGCTCATTTACAGAAAAATTTTCCGCGTTTCTGCGCGCCGAAAAATCCTTTGCGCCGAGGTATACCGCGTCCGCTCCGCAGCGCACAGCCGCCTCAAGCATTTGAGAATTGCCCGCGGGCGACAGTATTTCACTAACTTTTATGCTCATTTTATTTATCACCGTATATATAATATAATACTTTTGCAATAATTTAAAGTGTTTTTTTAAAATGTTCGTATTACGGGTATTTATGGCTTGAAAAGCGGGGAAATATGGTGTATAATAATTTGTAAACATTATTCTGAAAGCGGGTGCGGTATGACCAGAAAACAGGCAAGGGAAGAAGCGTTTATTCTTGTTTTTGAAAAGGAATTTAATAACAACGGAACGGACGAAATATTGGAAACGGCTAAAGAGGTAAGAGACTTAGAGCCGGATGAATATATAAATAAGGTGTTCACGGGCGTTTATGAGCATATAGAGGAGATTGACGGGCTTATATCCGAAAATTCGGTGGGTTGGAGCATTAAAAGAATTTCAAAAACCGCGCTTTGCATATTGCGCCTTGCGATTTATGAAATGAAGTATTTCGATGAAATCCCCGTATCGGTTTCAATTAACGAGGCGGTTGAGCTTTGCAAAAAATATGCTACCACCGACGACGCTTCATTTGTAAACGGTATTTTGGCAACCGTTTCAAAAACGCTGTGATATGATAGCAGAAATTGCCGCAATAACCGTTAAACAGCTCAATTTTTACGTTAAATCGCTGTTAGAGGGCGACAGTCATCTTCAAAGCGTTACGGTAACGGGCGAGCTTTCCAACTTTAAAAACCACTATGCCAGCGGGCACTGGTATTTTACCTTAAAGGATGAGGACGCCGCGATTCGCTGCGTTATGTTCAGGACGCTGGCGAACGGTGTGCGCTTTGACCCGCGCGACGGCGATACCGTGGTGCTGCGGGGCAGAGTATCCCTTTATGAAAAGGACGGGCAGTACCAGTTTTACGCCGAGCAGATGTTTCCCGTGGGCGCGGGGGCGCTGGCGCTGCAATTTGAACGCATTAAGGAAAAGCTGAACGCCGAAGGGCTGTTTGATACATCGCGCAAAAAACCGCTGCCGAAATACCCAAAAAATATAGCGGTAGTAACATCCGATACGGGCGCCGCCGTAAAGGATATTTTGAGCATTTTAAATCGGCGTTACCCTGTGGCGCGGGTTATAATGTGCCCTGTGACGGTGCAGGGGGAAACCGCCGTGCCGCAAATGCTCGCGGCGCTTGACAGGCTTTACAGGCTGAACGCTGCCGATATTATAATAATCGGCAGGGGCGGCGGCTCGGCAGAGGATTTGTGGGAGTTTAACAGCGAAACGCTGGCGCGTAAAATAGCCATGTCTCCCGTGCCCGTAATATCGGCTGTGGGGCATGAAACCGACTTTACCATTTGCGATTTCGTGGCGGATATGCGCGCGCCCACACCGTCAGCCGCGGCGGAGCTTGCCGTGCCGGATATTGCAGAGCTTGAAAACCGCTTTGCAAGGTTTGAGTCTTTATTAAAATCCGCTTTGACCGCGAAATATGAGCGCGCTTCCGCGCGGCTTGCGGGGGTTTTATCCTCCCGATTTTTCAAAAGCCCCGAAACGGCTGTAACGGAGCGCCGAGCCGAGCGGGCAGACAGGGCGGCGGATAAGCTTTTATCGGCGTATTCAGCCCTGATTTCCGAGAAAAGCGGATGCCTTGCGGAATTTGCCGCACGGCTTGATACGTTAAGCCCGCTTAAAACCCTTGCGCGAGGGTACGCCATTGCGATAAAATCGGGCGAAACGGTGCGAAAAGCCGAAGAACTGAATGCCGGAGACAGTATGACCCTTAAATTTACCGACGGTAACGTAAAATGCAAAGTAACCGAAAAGGAGCAGACAGTATGAGCCGAAACACGGATTTTGAAAAATCAATTTCGGAGCTTGAAAATATAGTGGCGCAGCTTGAAAGCGGGGATATAACGCTTGACGAGTCAATAAAACTTTTTGAGCGCGGAACAAAGCTTACAAACGATTGCAGAAAAACGCTTGAAACCGCAAAACAGAAAATAATAACTCTGACCGAGGCGGAGGAAGAAAATGAGCAAGAGCTATGAACGGTTTTTACCCGATATAGAAAAAAGGCTTGAAGACTGCATTACAGCCGATAATACTGCGGCGCAGGCTATGAAATACAGCCTTTTATCGGGCGGGAAGCGCATAAGACCCATTTTACTGCTTGAATTTTACGCGCTTTGCGGCGGTAAGGGCGGCAGTGCGTTGAATTTTGCCGCTGCGCTTGAAATGATACATACCTACTCGCTTATACACGACGATCTGCCCTATATGGATAATGACGATATGCGCCGCGGCAGACCGTCCTGCCACAAGGCGTTCGGCGAGGACACCGCGCTGCTTGCGGGCGACGCGCTGCTTACCTTAGCCTTTAAAACCGCAGCCGATACTAACGGCATACCGGCGGACAGAGTGTTAAAAGCCATAGCGGTGCTTGCTGAAAACGCGGGCATAAACGGCATGGTAGGCGGTCAGGTTGAAGACCTCGCTTTCGAAAAAAACGGAGCAACTTTAGATGAGCTTCGCGGAATGTACCTTAAAAAAACCTCCTGCCTTTTATCGGCGGGGGTGGTTTGCGGCAGTATTTTAGCGGGGGCGGACGAGGAAGAATTAAAGTACGCCGCCGAATATGCCGAAAAGCTGGGACTTGCTTTTCAGATAATTGACGATATTTTGGACTGCACGTCTGACGAGAAGACCCTCGGCAAACCGATAGGCAGTGATGAAAAGAACGGAAAAACCACCTATGTGACTCTGCTCGGAATTGACGGCGCTAAGGCAGAGGCTGAGCGGTTGTCACACGAGGCGCTTACGGCGCTTTGCAAAATTAAGGGCGATAACACAGCCTTGCGCGAGCTTACCGCCGACCTGCTTGACAGAAAGTTTTAAAAGGAATGTTATAATAATTGGAGTACAAGCTATTAAGCAAAATAAAATCGCCTGATGATGTCAAAAAACTTAATTATGACGAAATATCACTGCTTTGTCAGGAAATACGCGATTGCATAGTATCCACCGTTTCAAAAAACGGCGGGCACTTGGCGTCTAACCTCGGCGCGGTGGAGCTGACGGTTGCTTTGCACAGAAGCTTTTCTTCACCCGAGGACGCGCTTATTTTCGACGTGGGCCACCAATCCTACACTCATAAACTTTTAACGGGCAGGTTTGATAAATTTTCCACCATACGCACCGAAAACGGGCTTTCGGGCTATATGCGCCCCGATGAAAGCGAGCACGACCCGTTTATAACGGGGCACAGCAGCAACTCAATATCAGCCGCTTACGGCATTTACCGCGCGAAAAAGCTGAAAGGCGAAAACGGCACGGCGGTGGCTATTATAGGCGACGGCGCTATGACGGGCGGTATGGCGTATGAGGCGCTTAATAACGCGGGATCGGGCAGGAGCAACTTTATTGTGGTGCTTAATGATAATAAGATGTCCATTTCCCGCAATGTGGGGGCGCTTGCGCGCAGCCTTACAAAAATGCGCAACAAGCCGCATTACCACCACTTCAAGTTTGCCCTAAGCCGCTTTTTACTGGCAATTCCGCTTATAGGCAAACCCCTTAACAGCGCTATTTACGCGGTAAAAGAGGCGGTAAAGGAGCTTATTTACCACGAAAATATATTTTCGGCGCTCGGCTTTAACTATTTGGGACCGGTTGACGGGCATAATGTAAAGGCTATGGAGCAGCTTTTTGAGGTTGCAAAAACCTATTCGCGCCCGTCGGTAATACACGTTATTACCACCAAGGGCAAGGGCTATGCTTACGCGGAGTCTTCACCGAGAGATTACCACGGCGTTTCGGCTTTTGATATTGATAAGGGCGCCAAATTCAGCGGTAAGCGCACCTATTCCGACGTGGCTGGCGCCGCCCTTTGCAAAATAGCCGAAAAGGACGAAAAGGTTTGCGCCGTAACCGCGGCTATGGCGGCGGGCACGGGGCTTACCGAATTTGCGGGCAGGTTTAAGCAGCGCTTTTTTGACGTAGGCATTGCCGAAGAACACGCCGTAACCTTTGCGGCGGGACTTGCAAGCGCGGGGCTGAAGCCGTATTTTGCAGTCTATTCTTCGTTTTTGCAGCGCGGCTTTGACCAGGTTATTCACGATATTGCAATAGGCGGCTTTCCCGTGCGCCTGCTTATTGACCGCGCGGGAATAGTAGGGGAGGACGGCGAGACCCACCAGGGGCTTTTTGACGTTTCGTTTTTAACCTCGGTTCCCGGTATGACGGTGTATTCACCCACATATTATGACGAGCTTGAAAGGGATATTGAGCTATCGGCGCAAAGTGAAAAGATTGTTGCTATAAGATATCCACGCGGCTGTGAAAAATCGGGCGCGGAAAAGGAAATTTTGGGCGATTACACGGTGTTTGAGGGCAGCGGTGATAAGGCAATTGTAACCTACGGCAGAATTTTCCAAAACGCATTTGAGGCGCAGAAAAAGCTGCCCGATATAACGCTTATAAAGCTTAATAAAATATACCCTGTTTCGGACAGTCTTATAAACGAAATGCAAAAATATAAGGAATTGCACTTTTTTGAAGAGGGTATAAAAAACGGCAGTATAGCCGAGCTTTGCGCCGCACGGCTGTTGGAAAACGGCTACGGCGGAAAGTATGTAATACACGCTGTAGATAATAAATTCGTACCCACCGCCGCGGTTTCGGCGGCGCTAAAAAACGCGGGGCTTGATACCGAGAGTATGATAAACGCTTTAAAGGGGGCTTGCAAATGACCGAAAAAACAAGACTTGATATTGCCCTGTTTGAGCGCGGCTTTGCGGAAAGCCGCGAAAAGGCGAAAGCGCTTATAATGGCGGGCATAGTTTATGTAAACAACCAAAAATCGGATAAAGCGGGAAATACCGTAAAGCCCGATGATATAATAGAGGTTCGCGGGGAAACATTAAAATATGTAAGCCGCGGCGGCTTAAAACTTGAAAAGGCTATGAAAAGCTTTAATATAAGCCTTGAAGACTGCATTTGCGCCGATATAGGCGCCTCAACGGGCGGCTTTACCGACTGTATGCTGCAAAACGGCGCAAAAAAGGTGTATTCAATAGACGTAGGCTATGGGCAACTTGCGTGGAAACTGAGAACCGATGAGCGCGTTATAAACCTTGAACGCACCAATTTCAGGTATGTAACGCGCGAGCAGGTGCCCGATGAATTAGACTTTGCCTCGGTTGACGTTTCGTTTATATCGCTTTACCACATACTGCCGAATTTACGCACCCTTTTAAAAGAGGGCGGGCGCGCGGTATGCCTTATAAAGCCGCAGTTTGAGGCGGGGCGCGAAAACGTAGGCAAAAAGGGCGTTGTAAGGGATAAAGCGGTGCATGTTGCGGTTATTGAAAAAATAATCGGTTTAATTGCGGAAAATAATTATTCGCTTTTGGGACTTGATTTTTCCCCCATAAAGGGTCCCGAGGGGAATATTGAATATTTATGTTATATTGAAAAGGCTGAAAAAAGCGAAAACCGCTGCGAAACGTGCGCGGCGGATGTAGTGGAAAGCTCATACAAAGCATTGGAGAGGTGAAACTATGAAAGCGGCGGTATTGCCCAATCTTGATAAACGCGGGGCGGCGGATGTTGTAATGCGGCTCAGCGAAATACTGAAAAACGAGGAAATTGAGGCTTTTTTACCTGAGGGAATGAACTTTGCGGGCTTTAAGCAATTACCCGAGGAGCAGTTATATAAGGCGGCTGATATAATTATTACTATCGGCGGCGACGGTACTATAATACGCTATGCAAAGCGCGCCGCGTTCGATAATAAGCCGGTGCTCGGTATAAACGCCGGTAGGGTAGGTTACCTTGCAAATATAGAGCAAAACGAGCTGGAGCTTTTGCACAAGCTGAAGCAGAACGAATATTTTGTGGAAAAGCGCATGATGCTGTCGGTCACGGTTTTTGAAAACGGCAGGCGGCTCGGTGAATACAACGCGCTTAACGACGCGGTTATAACCGGCGGGTTTATTTCAAGAATAATTGATATTTCGGTAATACTCGGCGGTGACAGCATAAATTACAGGGCGGACGGACTTATTATTTCAACCCCTACGGGGTCAACCGCTTACTCCATGTCCGCCGGCGGACCTATAATAGACCCGCTTACCCAAAGTATGTGTATAACGCCCATTTGCTCACATTCGCTTTCGGCAAAGCCGATACTTTTAGGCGCAGAAAACACAATTAAGGTAAAGGCGTATTCAAAAAAGCGTACCGATATTTATTTGACGATTGACGGCAGAAAGGTTGCGGCGGTAAAACCGTATACCGATATACTAATAAGGCGCTCAAAGCAGTACGCCAAGCTTATAAGACTGAACGACAGGTCGTTTTATAAAACACTTTCCGGCAAATTCAAAGACGGCAGGAGCATTTAAAATGAAAAGTAAACGTCAGGAAAAAATTTTAGAGCTGATAAAAGAAAAAATATTTTTAACGCAGGAGGATCTGCAAGCCGCGCTTATAGCGGACGGGTTTGATGTAACGCAATCCACCGTATCACGGGATATTAAGGAGCTGCGCATTGTAAAGGGGCATGACCGCGACGGCAACTACCGCTATATAGCGGCGGAGCAGACATCCACCCACACCGATAACCACTACCGTGAGCTTTTTGCACGCTCGGTAAAGAGCGTTGCCTATGCGCTTAATAATGTGGTTATAAAGTGCTACACTGGTATGGCTTCGCCCGCCTGCGTTGCGGTGGACGAGCTGTTCGGCGATATGATGCTCGGCTCTTTAGCGGGGGACGATACAATTATTATTGTGACCTATAACGAGCAGGACTCCGAAAGCCTGACTCGTGAGCTTAAAAATCTGCTTGCATAGCGGGGAAGAAAAATGCTTAAATTTCTGCATATAGAAAACATAGCGGTTATAGAGCGCTCGGATATTGAGTTTTCCGCCGGATTTAACGTTTTAACAGGCGAAACGGGCGCGGGTAAATCCATAGTAATTGATGCGATAAACGCGGTGCTGGGCGAGCGCACCTCAAAGGAACTTATACGCGCGGGGTGCGATACCGCCGAGGTATCAGCTGTTTTCGGCGAGCTTGATAACGCAACCGCCGCGGCTCTGTCAGACGTGGGCGTTACACCTGATGATGATGGAAATATAGTTATAAGGCGGCGCCTTTCCATGGCGGGCAAGGGGCTTATAAAGCTGAATGACCGCCCCGTAACGGCTACTGAGCTTAAGGAAATAGGCAAACACCTTGTAAACATTCACGGTCAGCACGATAATCAGGCGCTTTTAGACCCCGAGCGGCATTTGGATTACATTGACGCGGTAGCGGACGACGACCCCATTAAGGGCAAATATTACGCGGAGTTCCGTGAGCTGAACAAAATTAGGAAAGAACTTGCCGCGACAGAAACCGACGAGGATGAAAAACGCCGCAAGGTAAGCCTGCTAAAGTACCAAATAAACGAGCTTGAATCGGCGGGAATAAAGCCGGGGGAGTATGAGAAGCTTCAAAAAAAGCTTACAGTCGCAAGAAATTACCAGAAAACCGCCGAGGCGCTTTCGCGCGCATATTCAGCCCTTAAAGGCGACGACGAATTTGACGGTGCGGTATCGCTGCTGACGGACGCGGAAAAATCGCTTTCATCACTGCAGGATGATGAGTGGGATAAAAAATCCGCTGCCTTGGCGGACGCGGCAGCGGCGGCAGAGGACGTAAGCGCGGCGCTTTACGATTTTCTTGAAAACGCAGAGCTGGCAGATATTGACCCAGATGAAATAAACGTAAGGCTTGAAACGCTGGATAAGCTTATGGCGAAATACGGGAACAGCGAGGAAGAAATGCTTGAGTTTCTCGAAAAAGCGCGTACAGAGCTTAATGACACCGAGTTTTCCGATAAAAAGGCGGCGGAATTATCAGCCCTGCTTGACGATGCAACCGAAAGACTTATAGCCTTAGCCGAAGAGCTTACCGCGGCGAGGAAAAAAGCGGCGGCGGAGTTTGAAAAGCAGGTATGCGATATTCTTTCCTACCTTAATATGCCCGACGTGCGCTTTACGGTGCAGTTTAGCAAGGGCAGATACACCAAGCGTGGGTGCGATACCGCCGAGTTTATGATTTCGGCAAACCGCGGCGAGAGCGTAAAGCCGCTTTGCAAAATAGCCTCCGGCGGCGAATTATCCCGCGTGATGCTGGCAATTAAAAGCGTGCTGCTAGGCCGTGACTCCGTGGGCACTATGATTTTTGATGAAATTGATACGGGAATAAGCGGTTACACCGCCGGCAAGGTGGGAACGCAGCTTAAAAAGGTTGCGGAAAACCGTCAGGTAATATGCGTAACGCACCTAGCACAGATAGCGGCTATGGCTGACACCCACCTGTTAATAGAAAAGAAAGCTGAAAAGGACAGAACCTTTACAAGCGTTTCGCCGCTTTCATACGAGCAGCGAATAAACGAAATAGCCCGAATAATGTCGGGCGCGCAAATGACCGAAAATTTATATAATTCAGCGAAAGAGCTGTTAGACAGGAGCAAACAGATATGAAAATTTATGATGAACTTGTAGCGCGCGGACTTATAGCGCAGGTAACCGACGAAGCGGAAATACGCGAACTTATTGACAACGGCAAAGCCACATTTTACATAGGCTTTGACCCCACGGCGGACAGCCTGCATGTGGGTCACTTTATGGCGCTTTGCCTTATGAAAAGGCTGCAAATGGCGGGTAACCGCCCCATAGCCCT
>OIYS01000814.1_pt1 | contig 18712 bp, 14 predicted proteins | sample 1588271 | NCBI WGS metagenome assembly OIYS01 (sample SAMN03283286) | human gut metagenome | biome: human-associated habitat; material: feces | host: Homo sapiens | place: Peru | collected 2012
TTATTTCATAGCCGTCAAAGTAACTCTGTTCTTCAACCGGATAACAACCTTTTTGTTCAGAATTGTTACTGCAAGAACATAAAAAGCCTATAATAGAAATAACAGCCAAAAGGCAAAAAGCGTAACTTTTAAAGTTCAATTTCATTTTACTATTCTCCTATGATTTCTTGTATTTCAACCGTTTTAGCTTTACAAATATAATTAAAAATCATAATACATTCTTTGCTTTATAAACAAGAGGTGTCGCATCACCAAACATAGGAAAAAATCTAATTCTGTTTTTCTTCAAAAATTCTTCAACCTTTGGAACATCAAAATCAACAAAAAATAATTCTTCGTGGGAAATGCACTGAAAAATACATCTTCCGTTTTTGATAAAGCACGGATCTTCAGGCAAGTACGGGAACAACCATTTTGAAAAGCTATCCGTCTGCATAAAAAACGACTTTGTTTTATTGCTGATTTTGGCATAAAAAATCTGATGTTCAATACTTGTTATTTGATCCAAACAACCCGTATCAAAATAACTTTCAATGATATCATCACGAATAATGTCAATGCAAGGCTTGGTGCTTTCAACATAAGCCCTATACTCGTCTTGATCTTCTTCATCTACATACCCGATAGGCTCATCCATTACATCAGCATTTCGCTCATTCACAACGGTTTTGCCCATATTTGGCAGATTAAAAAGGAATGAATCACTATTTTCAATAAGGAAGTCAACTAATTTGTTATACTTTTTCTTTTTAATCGTTTTTTTTAATTGATAATACATTTTTTCTCCTCATAAGCAAAAACTCTGCCTAAAAATCTTTTGTCGATATTTTGTCCATCTCATAGTTTTCTTTGACTGACAATCTGTATCTAGAGAGTTATTTTGAAATTTCATCTGAATAAGGCGAACGAACGCACTTAATATATTCTTGTTTTACTGCACCAAATTTTTGATAATTTGCTTTTGCCTCAGATAAAGAAATATCATTTGCTCCACCAACATATTTTTCATTATCATTTTGTATCGGATCGTTTTCCCAAAAGCAAACCGGACAAATATCATGATAAATAGCATCATTATGTTCCATTGTAAAACAATTACAACATGGGCACATATATTTCAAGACAAACACCCCACTTATTCTTTCTGACTTGAATCAGGCAACAATTCTAAAATAGAGTTGCTCCCTGTTTTTCTTAGTTTATTTAATTTTATCAACTGAGACAAGTAGTCATTTTAAAAAAATCGGTTCAAAATTCATTCTTGGATACTTGGAAATAAGAAAATCGTAAACCCTACGACTAACAACCCATTTAGGAAGAAACATATCAAACTCTTCAAAAGTCTTATTAACATCGTGCAAATCAAGCAAGCCTTCCGTGTGGAAGGCGACTCTATAAATGTTTATGCTGAAAAGAAAAAAGCACAAATTTCAATCCACGCCTTCCGTGTGGAAGGCGACTATACATTTGTCGGGAACGGGAAGAGGTTGTTCTTATTTCAATCCACGCCTTCCGTGTGGAAGGCGACTTGATAATATCCAAACGATAAGGTTTCAAGTGTTATTTCAATCCACGCCTTCCGTGTGGAAGGCGACTGTCTATTTCTCCTATACCGATGGCAAGCTTTATATTTTTATCCACGCCTTCCGTGTGGAAGGCGACATCCGATATACAAATCTATCCCATACAAAACTGTTATTTCAATCCACGCCTTCCGTGTGGAAGGCGACATCTGACGGATTTTAAAAATTGGCGGTTTGTGACGATTTCAATCCACGCCTTCCGTGTGGAAGGCGACAGGGTAAAATAAAAAAAGATTTTTCTTGCAGAAGAATTTCAATCCACGCCTTCCGTGTGGAAGGCGACCTCACAGCTATGGCGGTTACACTTGGACAATAAAATTTCAATCCACGCCTTCCGTGTGGAAGGCGACGCAGAGATTGCCGAGAAAACAGGATTTTCCGAAAGCAATTTCAATCCACGCCTTCCGTGTGGAAGGCGACTTTACCAATACCTCTTGCTCTGATTGTTGTATAGTTATTTCAATCCACGCCTTCCGTGTGGAAGGCGACAATGTTCAAGTTGGCACAAAGACTGTAACTGTACCCATTTCAATCCACGCCTTCCGTGTGGAAGGCGACGACTTAGCACACTCGGTACTATCGCAAACTTGATATTTCAATCCACGCCTTCCGTGTGGAAGGCGACAGATTGAGCAGTTAAAGAATGCTTTGCCAGTCCGATTTCAATCCACGCCTTCCGTGTGGAAGGCGACCACAAAACTTTTATCAATGAAAGACATTAATGGTATTTCAATCCACGCCTTCCGTGTGGAAGGCGACCACAAGATTATGTCGAAAATATATTCGGCAAAAATTTCAATCCACGCCTTCCGTGTGGAAGGCGACGATGGTGAAATTTCTTGCATATGATGTAATCGCAATTTCAATCCACGCCTTCCGTGTGGAAGGCGACCTCCTTCTTTATTAATATTCAATACCGAAACTTTCAGCATTTCAATCCACGCCTTCCGTGTGGAAGGCGACGGGGTACAGTTTATGCAAATAATACGAGCGTTAAAGATTTCAATCCACGCCTTCCGTGTGGAAGGCGACCGATGGTGGTGCGTGTACATTTCAGGCAGTGACAATTTCAATCCACGCCTTCCGTGTGGAAGGCGACAGATGATTACTCCGACACTCCGCAAGGGTCGGTCGATTTCAATCCACGCCTTCCGTGTGGAAGGCGACCACCAATTTTTTAAGAGGTAATGGTTTTGTATTAATTTCAATCCACGCCTTCCGTGTGGAAGGCGACTTGAGCAGCCCTAATAGTAAAATTGCGTGCATATATTTCAATCCACGCCTTCCGTGTGGAAGGCGACTTTTTTCTTTTTCATCATATTCACCAACCTTTTTATTTCAATCCACGCCTTCCGTGTGGAAGGCGACCGGGATAGCTTGAAATTATTGCCATTTAGTCTTGATATTTCAATCCACGCCTTCCGTGTGGAAGGCGACTAATGGCTTGCGTGATGATGTCATCAAACTCGGTATTTCAATCCACGCCTTCCGTGTGGAAGGCGACCTCCAACACTTTACGAACTTAAAGAAAAAATATGATTTCAATCCACGCCTTCCGTGTGGAAGGCGACACCAAAGGAGAATAGCTATGAAAAAGTACATTATTATTTCAATCCACGCCTTCCGTGTGGAAGGCGACAAAGTTCGTGTTCTCCCCCAATGTACACCTCTGCGAAATTTCAATCCACGCCTTCCGTGTGGAAGGCGACCTCACTTGTGCCAGATGGCACGGAACACTTATGGTGATTTCAATCCACGCCTTCCGTGTGGAAGGCGACTTTATTTTCAACTCCTGTTATTGCTCAACCATAAATATTTCAATCCACGCCTTCCGTGTGGAAGGCGACCCGCTGAGGGTAGGCCTATGATTTGGTGTCACAAATTTCAATCCACGCCTTCCGTGTGGAAGGCGACCACTTGTCCCAGATGGCGAGGAACATCTATGGTGATTTCAATCCACGCCTTCCGTGTGGAAGGCGACGATATTCACAATGAAAAGTTGCCTGAATCCGAACAATTTCAATCCACGCCTTCCGTGTGGAAGGCGACATAGTAAATCCGCCGGAGCCTAATTTATATTTTATTTCAATCCACGCCTTCCGTGTGGAAGGCGACCGATTTCTTTGATTATTTTTTGCAAAAAAACGAATTTCAATCCACGCCTTCCGTGTGGAAGGCGACCAAGGGTGGATGGTGCTACTTAAAAAGGGGGTGTATTTCAATCCACGCCTTCCGTGTGGAAGGCGACTACCATAGCTACTAATTAAGGACTCCTGTACTTATTTCAATCCACGCCTTCCGTGTGGAAGGCGACCGATGGTGGCGCTTGTACATTTCAGGTGGTGACAATTTCAATCCACGCCTTCCGTGTGGAAGGCGACGATGGCGCAGAACATTTATGGTGGAATATGTTTATTTCAATCCACGCCTTCCGTGTGGAAGGCGACTTTATCCATCAACTTCACTCGTGCCAGATGGCGCAATTTCAATCCACGCCTTCCGTGTGGAAGGCGACTTGTTCTTTCAAAAATTTCTTTCAATTTTATTGCAATTTCAATCCACGCCTTCCGTGTGGAAGGCGACCAACAAAATAAGGATTTAATAAACTTACATTGTTTATTTCAATCCACGCCTTCCGTGTGGAAGGCGACAGAGATTATATAACATTGACCGCACAATTGATGTATTTCAATCCACGCCTTCCGTGTGGAAGGCGACAATGCTTCATCGAGCGTGAGCATTCTGCGTCTGATATTTCAATCCACGCCTTCCGTGTGGAAGGCGACCGTATTCATTTGAAACTGACGCGGATAGCTTGATATTTCAATCCACGCCTTCCGTGTGGAAGGCGACTAATGCCAACATCTGTAAATAAAGTAATAACTCCGATTTCAATCCACGCCTTCCGTGTGGAAGGCGACCTACATTAACAAATGTTGTGATTGAGTGCAACAACATTTCAATCCACGCCTTCCGTGTGGAAGGCGACGTTATTGCAAGTCGATTTTCACGCTTGCAAATGAATTTCAATCCACGCCTTCCGTGTGGAAGGCGACTGATTATTAAATTATATAAGAACCAAAAGGAGCAATTTCAATCCACGCCTTCCGTGTGGAAGGCGACTGAAAGTTTCGGGATTGAATATTAATGAAGAAGGAATTTCAATCCACGCCTTCCGTGTGGAAGGCGACTGAATGAAGGTGTTGAAAATGAGTAAATACACAACAATTTCAATCCACGCCTTCCGTGTGGAAGGCGACAAACTTTTTTAAACATTGATAAGATGATTCTTGATATTTCAATCCACGCCTTCCGTGTGGAAGGCGACCGATTTTTGACGAAGATTATAAAATTCCTTTGGAATTTCAATCCACGCCTTCCGTGTGGAAGGCGACCATACCGGACCTATGATTTCGGGCTATGTGCCGAATTTCAATCCACGCCTTCCGTGTGGAAGGCGACTTTCAGCGCAGGCGTGCAGGATTCGGTCAATAAATTTCAATCCACGCCTTCCGTGTGGAAGGCGACCACATCAACAAGCAAAGACACAACATCAGGTACGATTTCAATCCACGCCTTCCGTGTGGAAGGCGACGAACAACATTCTTTTCGCATCGCTCATCAGGTGTATTTCAATCCACGCCTTCCGTGTGGAAGGCGACTGCAAAAGTTGACAGGAGATTTGCTTAACACGCACATCATTTGCATATATGTGCACAAAGCCGTTGAATTATTTTACAACCGATGACATAGAAAGCCTCTGTCAACTTTATTATTTTACAATTTTTTCGGTGCGAATGGTACGGTAATTTTATGTTTACACCCCATTCGCACTAAAACAGCAACACTCCTTCAACATCAAAATCGTTATTCACACCGTAGTGTTCGACTTTGGTTTTATAGTTATTGCCGAGATAATAGAACCTGATACTGTCCTCTTTTTCATCAATCAGGTTGATTAGTTTTTCTTTGACTTCTCTGCATTTTGCCGCATCCATAACGCACTCAAACACGGAATTTTGCACTCTTTTGCCATAATTAACGCATTCCTTGGCAACTTTACGCAGTCTTTTTCTGCCCTGCGGAGTTTCCGTGCTGACATCGTATGTAATCAAAACAAGCATTTCCTAATACCTACTTCCACAAGAACGGCGGATAGCCGTCAATATCGCCACGCAAGTATCGTGCCAACAAAAGAGCCTGAACATACGGCACCATTCCCCATTGAACTTTTTCTTCAAGATATGGGTGCTTTATCTCGGTAAGTTTTTTATTTTGCCACGACTGCAAAAACTTTTTCTTTCCATTGTCGGTAAAAATCACGGCACCGTTTTCTTTGGTCATAAAATCGTCCTTGTTGACCGATTTCCTGTTAATCATCGTAAGGACAAATCGGTCGGCAAATACGGAACGCAATTCTTCAATCATATCAAGTGCAAGCGATGCTCTTCCGGGACGGTCCTTATGCAGATAGCCTACAAAAGGATCAAGTCCCACACAATAGAGCGCGGATGTCACCATACTCGTCAGCATTGTGTATGAAAACGAAAGCATTGCATTTACTGCATCAGTCGGCGGTCTTCTGTTCCTTTCGTGAAAGAAAAAATCGTCTTTCTGTTGAAGTATCAAATCGTCAAATACCGAAAAATATCTTGTTGCCGCCTCTCCCTCAACCCCACGGAGCGACGCCGTATCAACGCAATCAGAAATACTTTCCATAGAATTTTTTATTTGCAATGAAACATTTTTCAGCTTTTCAACATCAAGTGAATTTGAATAATCTCTTGTCGCGCGTTCAATTACCCACCTTGAGTTGAACAGTTTGCCGAAAATGATATTTTTAGCAATTTTAGTACATTCCTCTTCACTTTCGGAAAGTCGGTACTGAGTTTTTCTCAGCACAACATTTCCGCAATATGGACCGACAACTCCCGCAAGGAATTTTCCGTGTCTGCTCATAAACGAAACACTTATATTGTCCGCGGCACATTTTCCGAGAAGAGCGGGACTTATTCCGCTGTAACCAAATGTGACGATAGCCTCAAGATTATGCAACGGAACTCTTCCGCATTCTTCTCGGTCAGCCAATATAACGATATTTTCACCGTCCAACGAAAGGTACTTGTCGGTTGAAGTCACATAAAGTGTGTTCAATAATTTTTTCATAGTTATTCCTCTGCCATATCGGACAAATATTTTTTGACTGATTTCACTTTTGTAAGCCTTGGCAAACACAAATTTTTTAGTGAACAGGCAGAACAGTTTTTGTTCTGTTTGACTTTCGGAGTGTATCTGCGACTGTAGAGCATATGCATTTCCAGAATTATATCTTTCAATTCATCACGAATTTCATCGGTAAATTCAATTTTCTGGCGATGCCTTGTTTTGCCGTAAAAAATATTCAGTTCATTTATTTTTGTGCAAAACATATCTTCAAGGCACATTGCCTGTGCAGCAACCTGAAGAATGTCGGCATGGCTTTCTTTAGGCTCGCCGTATTTGTATTCAACAGGCACTACGGAATATTTGCCCTCTTTGCCGAACAATATTGCACCGTCATCTGACGGAACAAATTCAACAATGTCACAAACTCCGTATATGCCGAGTTCATAAGATGAAACCTGCATTCCCCGTGAAGTGATAATACCGTTTCTCGTTTCGGTAAAAGTATCGTCATGGGCTTTTTCGTGCATAATCTCACCGCTGACAGTGAGCAGATTTTCTGCCCACTGCTGTTCAATATGTATTAAAGCCCATTGTCTGCGACAAAACACAAAATGCTGTATTCCCGATATGCTCAGGATATTGTCATCATCGTACATCATTCGATTACTTCGGGATTGAGATTTTCCAACGAACCGTCATAGCCTATTTCATAATCGGACATTGATTTTGGTTCATCACATAACGGCTTAACATAAATACTTCTGTGAACTTTTGCGGAAGAGTATTGACCCGACTTGCAATTATGCTTAAACCAATAGAGTTTTTCAAGGCACATACTACCATCAGGACGAGCCGCTGAGCAATCGTTTTCAAACAATGTTGCAATTGCTTCTTTTATTTTGTCAGCGTCCTCTGATGTAAAGCCGTTCTTTTCGGCAAGCTGACAGTTGATACTGCCCTTCAGTACATATAATCCAAATTTCACACGATGTTTCATACCCATCGTATCGGAAGATCTTGCATTACCTTTTGATTCACTGTTTACACTTTTGGTAATCTGCAAACTTTCTATTTCAACAGGCGAAACACTGAAAGCAGGCTGAATTGTCACAGGGCCTCTAACACCAACCGAAACATAGTCATTTTTAAAAGCAAACACCTGACCAAATGCTCTGACATCAGTCCATTTTTTACATACTGCCTTGGCAAATGCTTCGGAATCTGTATTTTTTCCCTTGGATAATTCCTTAATTTCAGAGTAATGGTCAACCCTATCTTTGAGGCTTTTGCAGCCATCGTCACACCTGTCATTAGATTGTACAAAAATAGGTTCTCCCATATCCTGAAGGCGATTTCTGATTTTCCTTTTGATACAAACATCAGAAATTTCTCCAAAACCGTCAATTGTATCTCTCGGACGATTACCACCCAAAGGATCTCCGTTTGGATTCGCGTGATCTACTGAAATCAAAGCGACAAAATCAATTTTATTTTCAAGTACAGACATAATTATTTTTCCTCCTCTTTGTTCTTAGATGATGTATATAGCTCGTCTTTCTCACCGTAGTATCCCATAAAAAACATTGCGTCCAACGGTTTAACAAGTTCAAATTCACCTTTTTTGAAATTAACATAAATCTCTTGAAGTTCTTTTCCATAGTAGGTATAACTACCGTATTTTTTACTTGCAAGTTTCGTCATATATGGACTGATTTTCATCTCTATATGTCGCCATGTTTTAAAAGGCGAAGTCATTAGCACATTCATATACCTTAACGCATTTGGCGCTCTTTTTTCATCACTATCGTATGTGTCTGTTTCAATTTTTTCTGCGACAGCCGCCAGTCTTCCGTAAAGATAACTTCTGTCATCACAATCACGGTCAAGTTTCATATTAAGCTCAACTCCTTTTTTATCAATATAATACTTTCGATACAATGCACAACAAACATCCACAACCCTATCCCAGTTGTTTTTATTTGAATAAAATTGTGGGTTAGAAGCTCTGGTAAATATCTGCTTCAAGACATTTGCAGGCAAAGGCTTTCCTAATGCTATACAAGGAAAAATTGCCTGTACAAATCTCTGCAAAACCTTTTCATCAACCTCAACTGTAGGTTGTCCTATTAACGAATCCTTTTCGACACCGCAGGCATATTTGATAATATTGTACAAAGACGGTGTTTGCACACAATGCACGAGCTTTTTTTGACCGTCAAAATAACACCAATGCCATACCGTTTGGCTGAACCACCTATTTACATTGTCATAAAATTCAGACGATTTTAATTCCTGATACATATTTATAGACATTCTTCCCTGCGTAGCTGCATCAAGAACCATAATGATGATGTCAGAATTGAAATTAAGATTCTGCCTATATCCTTTCATAACATATCTTAATATCTGTTTATACGATGAAAGTGTTTTAGCATAACTTACACCGTCACTGTCTGTTTTTATATCGGTATTTTCAAGTTTGGTATTCTCGCTCTTTACTGTACCGAAACAATCAATAACTTCTTCAAGACTTTTTTGCCATATAATATACTTTGCCGTACCAAAAGTTGTTCCGCAACTTTGCGACAACCATTTTAAAGCAAGATGTGCTTTTTGCGATACAATCCTTCCGACTGCATACGCTTCTTCTTTGGTTGAAAACAGTCCTCTGTATGTAAAACCTGTTTTATCATTAGAAGATATTAGCTTGCTTTTATCACCAGGATATCTGATACCTGCCATATGCTTATATGTTACAGGAACTTTTTCGCCCGTTGCATAGCACAACTCACTTTCAGAATTAGAATTGCTGCAATAGCTTATATACTTATCTGAAATACCCTTGTTCTCCCAAAGGTTAACTTTTTCACCGGTTTCAAAATTGACTACTGAAAATCTTATGAATACATCTTCTTGATGGATATTGTTTATCGTACATTTGGCATCAAACTTTTCTCCGTCAAGTATCAGCAATTCATTGTTAATTAAATCTGTTGCAAGCGTACCTTTTGAAAGGTACTTATAAACTGCTTTGAGCTTATCGTTTGTATATTCAGATTCAACCCATTGCCTTAATTTGTTCATATACTCAATATGATAATTAGGAGTTTTATTATTGACCTTGTTGGCATACTTTGCGAAATCTCCTGCTGTATAAATCAGCTTATCAAATAGTGGATGTGGTATTTCTTTTGAAGAACTTCTTGCAACTGAATCCTCGGTTACAGGTATCATCGTTACCTGATTTGCTTTGTCAATTATAGTAGCAAAGGCAAATTCGCCTTCAGTACTAACATTTACTTCAATTTGGGCATTTTGTGTTGAATGGAACAACGGTAAAAGCAAGACGCCGTTTACTTTAGTTCCTGCATCTTTTCCGATTTTGTCATATACAGCCGCACACTCAGGCAACCAACTCATTCGTTCATCACCTCCTCATACAGCTTATCTATATTCTTATTTTTGCCTTTTCCGAACACCTTGATTTTTCCGTCTTTTATGTGCCTTTTTACGGTACATTCTTCGGGATAAATAAAATCAATCTGTCCGTTCTTCATAACAGGTGTGTGGAAACACACGGTAAGTTTGCCTTTATCCTCTTCAAAAATTGCCTCATCGGGATAAATCATACTGTGATACATCAATCCGAATGATATTTCCGAATTATCTTTTTCATAATAACTTTTAACTTCGTCAAATTTGCACGGTTCTACATATGCCGGACATTCACTCACACCAAGTTGAGGTGATCGTCTGCCACCGAGTTTTATCATTCGTTGAAGAATTTGATAGTGCTTATCCTCGTTTCTGTCATCTGCAAGTTCGGGATGATTTTCATTCCAAATGAAATGTCCCTTCACGGCATACGCCACATCCGATAAATATGTGTACATTGAAAGGTCATTGCCGCCGTCATACTTTATGGGACGAATTCCCTTTGAAACGGTTCGTATCGGATTTAAAATTTTCACAGAATCAATTCGGTATAGGATTGTCGGTTTAAAATATATGGCTTTCGTTATTCCGACAAGTGCCGCAACTGTCGGAATAGGATAACTCATTTTTTCACCGCCCACCCTTGAAATTGGGTCGGTAAACATAGCAGAATCGCCGCTCACAAGATATTCAAATTCATTTTTATATTTCATTATTAGCCCCTTTCTTCAATTTCATATTTAATATTCAACCTCGCTTTCAAAAATATCTTCTATTAATTTAATTTTAGTATATCATTTGTATTTCTAACTGTCAATACTGTTTCATTGATTTTTTAACCGAAATATGTTATACTTAATCCGTCATTTGGATAGAACAATCCAAATGTGGATTTAAATTATTATTTTAAATTTAGTATGAAAGTACTGTCAAAAGCTCCTGTTCCTGTACAGGAGCTTTTGACTTTAATAATTCATAAAAATATTGCTTGTGCCGTTATCTTTGTCAAAGCCAAACTTTTCCGAATAATAAGTATCAACGAGATAGACAATACCCGTTTTACTTTCCTTGCCAAAACAATCGGGATTATGATTTATTACACTTCTTGGAACACCAATCATATACCGTCCGATTTTACTGAAAATAGATTTATAATCTTTAATTTTGTCCGAAAGCAAATCGCTTAACAATTCTTTGCCTTTTCCGTACTGAACCAGTACAGATATGCTGTTATCCGAAATTGCTTCAAAACATTCTCCTGCAGTTTTAAAAGCTTGAAGCAAAATTGTTTTATGACATCCACCGTAAAGTTCAACCATACTTTTACCCTTAGCATTTTCAGAAAGCATATCGTATATAGTAGTTTCACACTTTGTAACATTAAAATATTTTTCAATATCAAATTTTTCAAAATATTTTTCATAAAACAATCTAATTGATTTTGGCGAAAGTAAATCATTGTCATAAAGTTTTGGAGTGCGTTTCATCATATACAACATTGTTTCTGTTGTATTTTTACCCTCGGATATACTTTTTAATTTTGATATATTTTCAACTGTAGCATCAAGGTTGATTATATACACATCGCCCATTTCTTTTTCACCGTTACGGTTACATCTTCCTGCGGCTTGAACAATATTGCCTAATCCCGAAAGTGACCTTACAACCGTATCGAACGATATATCTACACCTGCTTCTATCAATTGCGTACTTATGCAAATTATCTTCTCATTATCTATATTTGCGTTTCTTATTCTCTCAAGGCAGGATTTCAATTCATCAATCTCGTTTTCTCTGTGAGCAGGACATTTTGCAGTTGAAAGATAGAAAAGTTTTATCTTACTGCCGCCGTCAAATGATTTGATTTTTAAATCAACCTCTTTGTATATAGACCTTGCGGCATTTTTAGTATTCACTACACACAAAATGCTGTCATTATTTTCAAGCAAATCAGTTATAAAATCTGCCGCTTTTTCAGAATCGTAACCACGAGGTTTAATTTTATCAATTATTTGAGTCCTTTTCATAAGCTGAGAGTAATGGGCAAATTCGTCAATCATCTCGCAATTTTCGGGTAAAACAAAACCCTCCTTAAGTTTTTCAAATGGCGGTTGAGTTGCAGTACAAAGAACAACTGTACACTTGCAATGCTTTGCAAGGAAATCAACAGCACGATTAAACATAACAAGACAATCAATAGGAATTGACTGCACCTCGTCAATTATTATGACAGAATCAATAAGACCTCTCATTCTTCTTAGAGAAGTAATTTTGCCGTCAAAAAGAGAATTTAAAAACTGCACCATTGAGGTGGCTATTATCGGTGCGCCCCAGTATTCTGAAATATATTTCAGAGTGTTTTCATAACTTTCGGATTCCGAGTCTTTTTTGTCAATCCAATCGCCAAAGTGCGGTAAAATAGTAACATCTTCGGGCAAATAATCTTTAATGCTAAGATAATTTTGTTCTAATATAGAATTAAAAGGTGCAACATATATAATTCTTCGTTTATTAAACTTTTCCGCATGGTGAATGGCATATCTTAAAGAAGAAATTGTTTTTCCTCCTCCCGTAGGGACTGTCATTCTCACTATTCCGGCAGGTTGGGATGAAAATTCGTAGGCTTTGTTTGAAATTTCTGACCTTATTTTATTGAGTAAAGTATCATTTTTAAAATGCGTTATTTTTTCTTCAAGATAGTCAGAACACTTTTTCCAAAATTCACTGTCTACATACTCATCATGAGTGTCGGTTTTATAAGCAAAATCTGCAGCATCAGCATGATCGCTGTTAATCAGAATTGAAAGCACCATACGGACAAACATTGAACGGCTAAACTTATTCATCCTGCTGTCTTGATATTCGTTTTCGGATTCAAAGGCTTTTATTTCATCTTTTGCCATTGAAAAAATCTGCTTGATTGTATCCAAGTCTAAAAATTCAGAAAGTGTTTTTTTCTTACACTCCGCATAATCATAACTGTCATTATGTATTTTTTCGATGAAATAATTAAGGCCTTTATCATCGTCAGGTTTCAAAATGTCAAAAAGTCCGTGATGCGACATAATTACCGTTGCAATAAATTCAGCGGTTAAGGCGTCAAATTCATCAAGATTATCATTGTTTTCAATAAATGTTTCATAGATAAATCTTCCGCCACAGTTTGAATGAACAACCTTTCCACCGCTCCACTTATTACCCAAACCGACAGTTTTTTGATACTCACTGCTTTTTAATGTGTTTTTACCCATATCGTGCAAGCAACTGCACAATTTATATAAATTCAAAGCAGATATCAATTCCGCATCCGATTTGCCTTTATTAAACACACCTACGCTATGTTCGATCACTGTCTGCGTCCTATTATCCGGCGTAGCATGAGCAATATAATCCATATAATCACCTCCAAAGAAATTTATATCATAATCACCCATCGAGAATTTTGCAAGGCAAGATTTTAAGGGAACATAAATTCATATAATAGGCATTCATAAATACTTTAGATTGCTGCTATACCTTCCGTGCTTATTATATCACACATTTAGTTATTATCAATAGTATTTTCTTGATTTAGTTAATACTATTAGTATGTATTTTTTAAAAATTTAAATAAATTACAATTATTTATTCTTTTATGGAACTAATAAAAGATTTTAGGCGTGAGTGCAAATTTGCGTTTAATAAAAAACAAGCGGGAGGTTAATCACTGTCGCTTTTGGAATATATTATTCAATTTAAACCAATTTTTCATTTTTGATACAAAAAAACGGAGGGCAAAATGCTCTCCGTTTAATTCTTTTATTGAATTTTCTGCTTTTCAATTGTCTGTGACGGCTTAACATACAGCGTCTTGTTATTGACATAAATCACCATACCGGGTTTTGAGCCGTTGGGTTTTGACACATAGCGAACGAGTGTGTAGTCAACGGGAACCTGACTGCTGTTTCTCGCCTTGCTGTGATATGCCGCAAGCTGTGCCGCCTCAAAAATTGCCGTGTCGGAAATCTCTTTGCCGTCCGAAACAACAATTACATGAGAGCCGTGAATGTCCTTTGTATGAAGCCACATATCATTCTTTGATGCAGTTTTCAAGGTCAGCTTATCATTCTGACGGTTATTTCTTCCGACAAGAATTTTAAACCCGTCACTTGATTCAAATTCAAGCGGCGGCAGAGTTGTCTGACGAGCCTTTTTGCCCTTTTGAATTTTGAGATAACCTTGTTCGGTAAGCTCTTCACGAATTTGCGAAAGGTCTTTTTCATTCTCTGCACGGTCAACCGTATCAAGAACCGAGTCAATATAATCAAGTTCCTCTCTGCCCTTTTCGAGCTGTTCTTTGAGCATAATTTCGGCATTTTTAGCCTTGCGGTAATCCTTGTAATACTTCTGTGCATTAGCTGACGGAGAGATTGCGGGATTAAGTTTTATGCGTAAAATCGCATTGTTTTCATCGTAAAAGTTTTCAACATCAACAAACTCTGCGCCACGCTCAATGCGGTAGATATTCGCCTGCAAAAGGTCACCGCATATGCGAAGATGTTCACGGTCTGCACAGCGTTCGAGTTCACTCTGCTGTTTTGCAATCTTGCGTGCAAGCCTCTCAAGGGTATTGTTCAAAAGCTTTGTAAGACTTTGTGATTTCACCCTCATTCGGTCACGGCTGTCACGGGCCTCATAAAATCCGTCAAGCAAATCGGAGAAACTTTCCCTGCCCTCAACCTTTGCAAAATTGCCGTACTGCTCAACATTCATAAAGCAGAAGTCCATCGGCTTGCCGTCCTCACGGTAAACCACAACAGGCTTTCCCGAACAGTCGGAACAAACGCATTTCAGCTTTTCGATTTCAACTGCGAGTCGGTCAAAAAGCACACCCTCAATTCTGTTGGTTGCGCCCTCCATAACCTTATATTCAATCTCACGGCAGACAATCGGAGAAACACCCTCAATTGCCCTTAACAGAGCCTTGTTAAGCGGCATTTCCGTGTCAAGATTTTTCACAGCCGTACACACATCAAGTGCAGTACATTCAAGCAGATTCAGCTTGTTTTGTGACTCGGGAAGTTCGTATTTTATATTCGGCAGTACAAGTCTTTTACTGCTCATTGTCAGGTCAACACGCTTGAGCGAGTCGATAATAATGCCGTTTGAATTAACGATAATTATGTTGCTATACATACCCATAATTTCGCAGACAACGGTTATCATCACCGTATCACCGAGTTCATTCACGCACTCAAAGTCGAGCATAAGAACACGGTCGCAACCGTTCTGGCGAAGTCCCACCAATTTTCCGCCGCCGATTCTTTTTCTCAAAAGCATACAGAACATCGGCGGCTGTGCAGGATTTTCAGGTGTTGAAGAGCAAAAGTTCACCCTCGGTGAATTTGCCCTTGCAGAAAGCAACAGCTTTTTGTTGCCCGAAAATGTTCGCAGACCGAACACAAGCTCTTCTCTGTTCGGCTGATAAATCTGCGATACCCTTGCACCGAGAGCCTCTTTTTCTATTTCATTTTTAATATGTCTTAAAAAAATTCCGTCAAGTGCCATAGTAACTCCGTAAATTATTTGTGATATTTACCATTTGATGAAATCTCAAATGCACGGTAAATTTGTTCGCTTAAAATCATTCTTGCCATCTGATGCGGAAAGGTCATTTTGCTCATCGAAAGGCGAACATCCGCCCTTTTCTTAACCGAATCATCAAGTCCGTAACTTCCGCCGATAATAAAATCAACGGTACTTTTTCCGCTTACGGATGCGTTGTCAATCAGCTTTGAAAGCTCTTCGCTTGACATCAACTTGCCCTCAATGCACATTGCGACAACATAGTCGGAGGGTAAAATTTTCTGCATAATTCGTTTTCCCTCGGAAGAAATAACCTCGTCAATCTGCGACTGATTCGGAGTGTTGCTCTTTATGCGTTCTTCCGAAAGTTCAACAATATTAAATTTACAAAAAGCAGTCAAGCGTTTTGCATACTCTGCAATTGCGTCGGTAAAATACTTTTCCTTGATTTTTCCGATACAAATTATGTTAATCTTAATCATATTTTTCTCGCTTATTTATAGTTAAAAAATGATAGTTTTGGTTGTGCTGACACTCGGTGCAACATCAAGCGAATAATCGCTTTTGTACTTCATTCCGTTTGATGTGAGCAGGTCAACAGAGGTTGACATTGCAAGCGGAACAGTGTTGTTTTCTTCACTCAAGTGTCCGAGCATAAGCCTTAAAGTTCCCTTTTCAACAAGGTTGACAAGTTCCTTTGCACACGCTTCATTTGAAAGGTGTCCTCTGTTTGAAAGGATTCTTTGCTTAAGCGGATAAGGATAAATTCCGTTTTTGAGCATATTTATATCGTGGTTTGATTCAAGCACAACAAAGTCACTCTGCTCTGCGGCAGTTCTGACATCAGGCAACATAACACCCATATCCGTTGCAATAAGTGCGGATTTTCCGTCAGGAGCGGTAACTCGGTAGCAACAGCTTTCAGCCGCATCATGCGGTGTGTCAAATCGCTGAACACGCATATTGCCGATTACAACCTCGTCAGTTATAACATCTACATCTGTGTTTGGATCAAGCTTATTACCTGCCCTCAAAGCATTGAGCGTACCAAGACTTGAATACACCTTAAAGCCGTAACGCTTTGCAAGCACACGCAAGGCACTGCAATGGTCGGTGTGTTCGTGAGTTATAAAAACCGCCCCGATACTGCTCATATCAATTCCGTTTGCAAGCATTGCATTTTCAATCTGCTTGCACGAACGACCTGCGTCAATCAAAACGCCCTCAGTTGCCGAACCTATGTAGTAACTGTTACCCTTACTTCCGCTGAACAGCGGCACTGCTCTTGCCAAAACAATCAATCCTTATCTATAGTCTGCCAAATATGATAACACAAATTTTAAAATTTGTAAATTTCATTGCACATAAAAAGCCGTTCTCACAAAGAAAACGGCTTTGCTTTTTAATTAAGTTTTAAATCAGGCACCGAGTTCCTGCTCGTTGTCACCTGTGAAATACACCTTTTTGATATCTGCACCAAGTGCTCTGAACTTTTCAACAACATCTTCATATCCACGCTCAATGAACTGAATATTTGAAATCTCTGTTGTACCGTTGATTTCAAGAGCGGCAATAATCATAGCCGCACCTGCACGAAGGTCGGTTGCCTTAACGGGAGCCGCTGTGAGCGGAACACCGCCCTCAATGATTGCAAGTCTGCCCTCAACAGAAATCTGCGCACCCATTCTGATAAGCTCGCTGACATACTGGTAGCGATTATCCCAAACATTTTCGTTAATAATGCTTGTGCCGGGAACGCTCATAAGCAATGCGGCAAACTGTGGCTGACAGTCAGTCGGGAAACCCGGATGAGGCATTGTCTTGATATTGCAACGCTTGAGCGGAGCAGATGAAGCATCAACCTTGAGAGCCTCGTCATACTCTGTAATCTTAACACCCATTTCACGCAACTTTGCACTGATTGATTCAAGATGCTTTGGTGTAATATTCTTTACTGTGATACAACCTCTTGTTGCGGCAGCAGCACACATATATGTTCCTGCCTCAATCTGGTCGGGAATAATCGAATAAGTAATGCCGTGAAGATACTCAACACCACGGATTTTGATAACATCCGTGCCTGCACCTCTGACATCCGCACCCATTGAGTTGAGGAAGTTTGCAAGGTCAACAATATGCGGCTCTCTTGCGGCATTTTCGATAATAGTCTGACCCTTGGCTTTTGAAGCGGCAAGCATAATGTTCATTGTTGCACCAACTGATACAACATCAAGGTACACATGTGTACCCACAAGATTCTCACATTCTGCCTCAATAATTGCACCGTCAACAAGCTGAGTTGTTGCTCCGAGAGCCTCAAAACCCTTTAGATGCTGGTCAATTGGACGCACACCAAAGTTACAGCCGCCCGGAAGAGCAACCTTTGCCTTGCCGTATTTGCCCAAAAGTGCGCCAAGAAGATAATATGATGCTCTCATACCTCTTACAAGGTCTGTAACCGCATTGCAAGTGCGGATTTTTGTAGGGTCAATATACAAAGATGAACGGTTGATTCGTCTTACATTAGCACCCATCTGCTGAAGAATTCTGCTGATGAGCGATACATCGCTGATGTTAGGAATATTTTCTATTTGGCAGGGTTCATCACAAAGAATAACTGCCGGAATAATTGCAACGGCTGCATTTTTCGCACCGCTGATTGTCACTTCACCTGATAATGGCTTTCCGCCGGTAACTACGAACTTCTCCAATTGTTACACCCCAATTATGTGTAGAAGATATTTAAAAAATATCTGAAATATATCTAAATAAGTAAAAATCAAAAATAACACGAATCTAAAATTCGGAATGAGAACTAATTTGTTACATTTTATTAAAAAGAAACCCACTCGGTTACGCAGATGTAACTATACAATTCTCCTACAGAAAATGATACTACAAAATTGTAGTAAAGTCAACGGAATAATAAAACTGTAATCTATTTTTGGGCAAGTTGTACTCAA
>OIYS01000815.1_pt1 | contig 18707 bp, 21 predicted proteins | sample 1588271 | NCBI WGS metagenome assembly OIYS01 (sample SAMN03283286) | human gut metagenome | biome: human-associated habitat; material: feces | host: Homo sapiens | place: Peru | collected 2012
ATCAAGAGAACCAAATGGTAAGTATTATGTATCTGTTTTATATGAACTGTATGACAAAGTACCATCAATAAAATCTAGAACTATCGTAGGAATAGATTTAGGTATAAAGGAATTATTAACCTTATCAGATGGAACAGTTTATGATAACAATAAATATATATATAAATATGCAAAAAGAATAAAAAGAAAACAAAGAGAATTATCAAGAAAAGAAAAAGGTAGTAAAAATTACTATAAATGTAAAAAAGAACTAGCAATACTTCATAGTAAACTAGCTAATGCTAGAAAGTTTTATACACATAAAATAACTAAAGATATAACTGACGAATATGATATTATTACTTGTGAAAAATTAAAAACTAAAGAAATAATTATTAAAGGTAAAGATAATAAACTATCTATCAAAATAAATGATGCTACATTTAGTGAAATAATAAGACAATTCCAGTATAAATCAAAGCATAAAGGTAAAGAATTTTATCAAATAAACACCTATTATCCATCTAGTCAAGTATGTAGTAGGTGTAATAATCAAGATAGAAGATATAAAGATTTAACGAGAAGAGAATATAAATGTACTAAATGTAATCAAGAAATAGATAGAGATTTAAATGCAAGTATAAATATTATGTTTGAAGGATTAAAGTTATATATGAAGAATTGCACTAAAATATAGAGAACGAACAAGATTTCTTATTAATTAAGAAATAAGTACGGTAGCGACTATCGGATTTTAAGTCTGCGGAGAAGTCTGGTTACAGGGTCTAAGAAACAGAAATCACATCATTGTGAAGTGATGTAAAGCAAATTTATTTGCTTCTTTGTTCTATATATTCTAGATTTTTTACGATAAATCTGTTAAAATAGAATATAGTGATATGAAATGAATTTAAAAAAAATAAATAATTATAAAACAGAAATAACATTTATAACATTAAATATAATAAATGGAGTCCTCCTGAGACTAAATACAGTAAACAATCCGTTTAGATTATCACCATTTCTTTTTGAATTGGGATTTTTAATGCTGTTAACTATACCATCATATTATTTAAAAAAAGAAAAAAAGAATAGATACTACCTGATAGTAACAATTATACTAACAATAATATGTATAATAAACAGCATATATTATAATTACTACAAATCATTCGCTTCATTATCTATTTTAGCTAACCTATCATTCGCAGGAGATGTAAGTGATGCCATAATAGAAAAAGTACTAAAGCCAACAGATTTAATATACATATTATCACCAATACTACTATTTATATCAATTAGGTATCTAAATAAAGATATAAATATTAAGACAAATAAAAAGATAACAAAGAAAACATTAATATCAGTATTGATAATCTTTATAATGGGCTTCTTTACAATGCCATTAAATGCCTGGGGAAGACTATATAAACTTTGGAATAGAGAGGCAGTAGTAATGAATTTTGGCATATATGTATATGAAGTCGATGATTTAATCCAGAGTTTGACACCAAAAATAACTAGTCTTTTCGGTCATGACAATGCTTTAAAAAAAGCAACAGAATACTATAAAGAAAATAAATATAAAGAAGAAAAAAATGAATACACCAATATATTTAAAGGGAAAAATATTTTAGTAATCCATGCCGAAAGCCTTCAGACATTTCCAATGGAATTAACATTTAATGGAAAAGAAGTAACACCTAATCTTAACAAGCTAGCAAACGAAGGAATATATTTTAACAACTTTTATTCAGAAGTAGGAGTAGGGACAAGCAGTGATAGTGAGTTTACTTTTAACACATCATTAATGCCATCAACAAAAGGAACAGCCTTTGTAAACTACTTTAATCGTGATTATGTAGCAGTTCCAAATCTTCTTAAAGAAAAAGGATATTATACATTCAGTATGCATGCCAATGAAAAAACATTTTGGAATAGGGAAGCAATGTACAAGTCATTAGGCTATGATGATTTCTATAGTAAAGATTCATATATAATAGATGAGACAATAGGATTAGGTTTATCCGATAAATCATTTTTCAATCAATCAGTAGAAAAAATTAAGAAAATAAAAGCCAAAAAAGAGCCATATTATGGAGTATTAATAACATTATCAAATCATACACCATTTAATGATTTAGAATTAATCGAAGATTTTGATACAAGTATTTCGATAGATAATGAAAATAAAACAATAACTAGAAATTATCTCGAAGGAACAACTATGGATAATTACTTAAAATCAGTTCATTATGCCGATGCCGCAATAGGTGAGTTTATTGAAAAATTAGATAGTGAAGGTTTATTAGATAATACAGTGATAATAATTTATGGAGATCATGATGCCAGATTAAGTCTAAAAGAGTTTAATTTATTATATAATTATGACCCAGTTCAAGATAAGGTAAAAACTGAAGAAGATGAAGGATATATTCAATTTAATAAGTATAATTATGAAATAAATAGAAAAGTTCCTCTAATAGTATGGACAAAATCGAAAAAATATAATATAGTAGTAGATGTACCGATGGGAATGATTGATGTACTACCTACAATAGGAAACATGATAGGTATACATAGTGATTTCCAACTAGGAAAAGATATATTTAGTATATCAGAGAAAGATAATACAGTAGTTTTTGTTAATGGTTCATATTTAACATCAAAGATTTATTATAACTCTCCTAAAGGAGAAATATATCCAATAACAAATGAGCCAGTCAGTGAAGATTATGTTAAGATAAGAACAAAATATGCAAATAAAATAATAGAATTATCAAATGACATAATAATGTATAATCTAACTAAAGAATTAAAAGAAGTTTGTAGTGAATGATATAGCATATAGAAAGGAAGTCGGAGAAATGCTAAAGTATATAGTATGTGAAGACAAAGAAGATGACTTAAATAGAGCAGTACAAACAATAACAAAAGTGATGATGGACTATGATATTGAATATAAGGTATGTAAGTTCAAAGAGTATAGTGAGGAATTTCATCAAGAAATAATAGAACCTCATGATACAAAAATATATCTGTTAGATATAGAATTAACAGGACATGATGGATTAGAAATAGCATCAGAAATAAGAGAACAAGAAGATAATAGTTACATAGTTTTCGTAACATCTCATCCAGAATGGCAAAATGATATATTCCATTCAAGATTAGAAGCAATAGATTATATTTCTAAAAGGACAAACTACCAAGATAGACTAGAAGAGACATTAAGGTATATTCTTAATAGAAAAGTAAGAAATAAAACATTTGAGTTTAGTTATAATCATACAACATATAGAGTTTTGTATAAAGACATAACTTATATAGAAAAAGATCCACTAGTTTCTAGATGTATCATTCATTTTGTGAATGATAAACCAAAATATGTTAAGAAATCATTAACTAGTTTTGAATCTGAATTAAAACCATTATTTTTTAGAACACACAAAGCATGTTTAGTAAATCTAGATAATATATCCAAAGTAGAGTACGCAGACTCGATTATTCATTTTAAAAATGGTGAATCAACACCATTACTTAGTTCAAATAACAAGAAGGAGTTGAAGAGCCGTGTTGGAAGTTTTGAAAATATTTTTTAGTAGCATATTTATGATGATATCAGTTCATGCTTTTGGTTTTATCACAACATCAAAAGAACAAAGAAAACCGATTAAACTAGTGAGTGTATTGATACTATTATTATTTGCTGGATTGCATACAATAATTAATATTTACTTAGATGGATCAATAAAAACATTAATAATTTGTATTTTATACACAACATATATCTATATTGCAATTGAAAAGAATCTCATAAAATCAATATTCTCTTCAAATGTTTATGTACTTTTAATAATAATACCAGATTTAATTATACTCGGAGTAATTACGAAAATATTAAATATGAGCAAAGAATATTGTTATTCAACATTTGCTGGAAGTATTTTAGGTAATCTATCAGTAAGTGCTTTAATGATTTTATTAGTTTATCTTTTAAGAAAGCCACTTAGAAAGATAGTTAATTATAAGTTATCTAGTAGTACAAAGATAATTATAGTTTCATTACTAGCGTTAGTTACTATAGCAAAAGTATTTTATAATTTAATTACTGATTATAGATTTAGTAATGATGTACTTACTTATGTTTTATTAATAGGAACACTAATGATAATACTATTTAGTTTATTAAGACAAAGATCAGATACAGAAAATATGTTTAGAAAAAATGATGCTCTAATTGGTATTATGAAAAATTATGAAATCGACATTGAAGATCAAAGAACCTTAAATCATGAAACTAAAAATGAATTACTTACTATAAGAAGTAAATTATCTGATGAAGAAGATAAAGAATTATGTGAATATATTGATAGTATTATTGGTGATAAGAAAGTAATTAAAAGTTCTAAGATATCAAAGTTTAGATATTTACCAGATAATGGCTTAAGAAGTTTCTTTTATTACAAAGTTATTGAAGCCGAAGAAAAGGGTGTAAGAGTTGAAGTAAATATTGCTAAAAAGGTAGAAAATAGTTTTCTGGGCAATCTAAAAACTAAAGATTTTAGAGATTTAACTAGAATAATTGGTGTTTACTTAGATAATGCCATTGAAGCATCAAGTACTTCAGAAAAGAAACAACTAGGAATAGAAATATATCTATTTAAAGAAACTATAGAAATTATTATATCTAATACTTATAATAATAAAATAGATGAGGAAAAGATAGGGAATGAAAGATTTAGTACAAAAGGTAAGACTAGAGGACATGGTTTGTTGTTAGTAAAAAGAATACTAAATGAAAATAATAGAATAACTTCAGAAACAAAAGTTACTGATATGTTATATATTCAGAAAATTAAAATAAATGAAAAATAAAGTTTTCTATAAGTAACTTAGAAAACTTTTTAATTACATAAAAAAAGCAAAATAAAAAGAATCAAGCTTGCAGTATCTTTCTTTGACTCTCTTTATTTTTTATATATTCAAAACTCTGCAGTATAAAAGTTTTTGAATAACTATTTTAATAAACTCTTAGGCATTTTGGGTTCATCAATAAACCATACCAAACACGCCTTAGTACCAGCACCAGCAGATAGTGAACCAATTAGGTTAAGTAATCTTGTTAACATTCTTATTTCCTCCTCTTCTTTTTATATTCCATACTAACCATAAGTAACATCATAGTTCTTATAGTTATTATACGGCAACTTAAATAGTTTATAAATCAAAGGATTGATCATTAAACTTGCATCTAGTAGTCCGAAACATAAATACGAACTTATAATATTATTTTTAAACATAATAATGAATATCAAATAAATTAAACTAGACATAATAGTTATAACTCTATATTTTCTTCTTTTATATTTGTTAACAAGAGGTCTTTTATAAGTATCAGCTGGGGCGTAAATTATAAGAGAAATAAAAGAAGCAAAACTAATAAGATATTTAATCAAAACGCTCAAGTAAATATATTTACAGATAAAAGCAGTCCCAATAAATAAAATACCAGATATAATATAGCAGTGCCAACTCTTCTTAGCATGCATTCCAAATGCTGTAGTCCTAATAACATTATAAGCAATTAAGATACATAAAACATCTTTAGCAATTCCAAGAATAAATGAAACACCAAATATAACTATTGTTTTAGTAAAAGTAATATACAGGGCTTCTAGTCCATAACTAATTTCTTCCAATTTTTCCTCGTCATACTCTGGATATTTTTTTCTGATATTAGTAATAGATTTATCTAAAAACTTTTGTCTCATACATTCACTCACAAACCTAGTATAACACTATTTAATCTGAAAAAAAATTAAAAGTATAAAACAAAATAAGAAAGACAATTAAGTAAATAATAGTTAACCAGTAGATAACTTCAAAATAAAAAAATTACTTGTAATAACAGAAAAAAAATAGTATAATAAAATAGAGGTGGAAGAAGATATGGAATTGTATCAATATATAATTATAATAGCAGTTTTATTAATAATAGCATTCGCAATAGTAAAAATGAATAAAAAAAATATAAAATTAGAGTTTAATAAATTGGTAGAGTTACTAGGAGGAAAAGATAATATTTTAAATACAGAAGTAGAAATGTCACGATTTAAAGTAACATTAAAAGATATAACAAAAGCAAATAAAGAAGGAATAATAAAACTAGGAGCAAAAGGTGTTGTAGAAATAGAAGACCAACTAAAAATAATTTTAGGCTCAGATGCAAAAAAACTAAAAAAATATATAGACGAATTAAAATAGAATAAAGAACAAACAAAAAGTTCTTTTTTTTGACGACCTTCGACTAAAATCGACAAAAGTCGACAAGGAAACTTACTATAATATTAATGAAGGTGACAGAATGAACTTATTAATAATAAAAGATATTATGTTAAATGCAATACTTATAACATTCCCAATATTAATTTATTTAGTAGTAGTCTGCTACAAAGAAATAACAACCGAAAAGAAAGAGCTACTTCTATCAATAGCCTTAGTAACATCATTATATTTATGTTTAAAGTATACAGAAACAGAAATAAATACTAGAGTACTACTATTTTGCAATATACCAATAGTAATAGCCTACATGAAAAAGAAGTTGTCTTTAGGAATAGCACTCTCAATAATTAATGTATTATATAGTAAGTATATTTTAAATATTGAAATAACAATAATGATAATAAAATATATATCTTATCTTATATTATATCTATGTGCAAGCAAAAGAAGATTATCAAGTGGTGCTTTCGTTCTTTCAATAGCAGTAATACAAGGATTCTTCTTATCATTTGAATATTTCTTTAAAGAAATAAAAGTATCAATAAATGATTTTTTAGTACTTTTAATAATAATATTTATTTATTATTTTGTAACATTTTCAATATTATATTTATTCAAAGTAATAGATAAAGTAGAATCATTAAATACAACAATAAAACTATTAGAAAAAGATAAAAAAATAAAAGATGCTTTATTCAAATTAACTCATGAGATAAAAAATCCGCTCGCAGTATGTAAAGGATATTTAGATATGATAGATTTAAATAAAGAAGAAAAAGCCCTGAAGTACTTAATAATAATGAAACAAGAAATAAATAGAAGTCTTAATATAATAAGTGATTTTGTAGAATACAATAAAATAAAAATAGTAAAAGAACAAATAGATTTAAACTGTCTATTAGATGATGTATACGATTCATTCAAGATTCTAGTAAATACTAAAAAAATCAAACTAGAATATAAAGATAGAAATGATGAAGAAATATATTTTCAAGGAGATTATGAAAGATTAAAACAAGTAATAATTAATTTATTAAAAAATTCACTTGAAGCAACTGAAGAAAATGGGAAAATAGAGATATCTTCAAACATCTACAAAACATACTTAGAAATATCAGTCGAAGATAATGGAATAGGAATGAGTAAAGAAACACTAAAAAATATAGAAGAAATGTTTTATACTACAAAGCAAAATGGAACAGGACTAGGAGTAGCCTTATCAAGTGAGATAGTAAAATCACATAATGGAGAATTATTATATACATCAGAATTAAATAAAGGGACAAAAGCAACAATAAGATTGCCATATAAGTAATCTTATTGTTTTAATTATTAATATAATTATGATATAATAATATATGTGAAAAGAAAAGGATGATAAGTATGGAAGATATATTTTTAAAAAGATTACCATTTATAGATCTTCATGGGTATGATATGGATTCAGCAAGAGTTGCTACGAATGATTTTATAAATGAGAATATAATATTAAAGAATGAAAAAATAGTAATAATACACGGAAAAGGAATGGGACTAGTAAAAAAATCAGTACATGAGGCACTAAGTAAAAGAAAAGAAGTAATAAAATATCATACCGATAATCAAAATACTGGTTTAACGATAGCCTATTTATCTGTTGACAAGTGACATACTATATGCTATAATAAATTACAATTTCAAGGACGATATTATATGCAGAAAAATAACAAAGTAATTAAACAAATCAAAGATATAAATAGCATCATAGAGTATATAGTTGTAATAATATTATTACTAATAATATGTTTAATTATATTACTTATAGAGACACTATAATATCAATTAGGAGGGTTTTAAAATGGATGAAGAAAGAAAAATAAATTGGTTAGGGTTATTTATAAAAATAATAATAGTATTTATATTTTTATTAATAATAATATGGTTAGTATCTAAAATAGCAGGAAGTAAAAAATTATCAGACACATTTAAAAAGAACATAAATAATATGGAGGAAGTAGCAGTCGCTTACTTTAAAGAAGTAGATTTACCTCAAGAAAAAGGTAAGAGCAAAAAAATAACACTAGAAGAAATGATAGAAAATAAATTAATAGTTTCAGTAAATGATAATAGTGATAATATTTGTGATGTGAAAAAGAGTTTTGCTAAAATAACAAGAGAAAAGAAAAAATATAAGTTAGAGACAACCCTAGAATGTGGCAAAGAAAAAAATACAATAACAAGAAACTTTAGTTTCAAAGATTGCAAAAATTGCAATAACAATGCAAATAATGATTCAAATAAAAATAGTCAAAAAACAGATACAGACACAAAAAAAGATAATACTACCAATAATAATAATTCAGAGAATAACCAAACAAAAGCAGAAAAGACAACATACTACGAATATGTAAAAGAGTGGACAACATATAGTAAATGGATGAGAGGAAACAAAACAGGTACAAATATAGAAAACAAATATGAGTATTATGGAGTAAGTGAAGAAGATTATTACATACTTGGTACCATAGACAAAAATAGTAATCAAGTAGAATATACAGTAAAATTAAACAAAGTACCAAATAAAGATTATTATTTCACTACAATAAAAAATGTAGACTTTCTATCAAATAACGAAAAAGAGTTCTTATCAGAAGATAGAATACTACCAAATAAAGAAATAAATAGTGTTCCAAAAACATTACAAGAATATTCATTAAAAGAAAATGACTTCAAATACACATTGCGTCCATACTACTATAATGGTGAGTTTTATATAAATATTACAATAAAAGATGTAAAAACAAGTGTTAAATCATATAATGGAAATTATTTTGTACCACTTAAAGTAACACTAAAGTTTTCTTCACCAGTAGTAGCAGAAGCAAAACCATCAGGAGACTACGAAACAATAACATACTATAGATATGTAGAAAAAAATAAAGAAACAAAATGGTCAACCGAGTCTTCATTAGAAGGATATACAAAAACAGGAAATACAAAAGTAGAATAAAGGAAATAGAACTTCAAATAAAAAGAAGTTCTATTTTAATATTTTATCAACAATACCATATTCTAGGGCTTCGTTACTATCCATAAAATAATCTCGTTCAGTATCATTATCAATAACACTAATATCTTTACCAGTAACATCTGCTAAAATATTGTTAAGTTTTTTCTTAAGTTTAAGAATTCTCTCAGCGGCTATTTTAATTTCTGTTGCCTGTCCTTGAGCACCACCAAGAGGTTGATGAATCATAACCTCTGCATTAGGAAGAATATATCTTTTTCCCTTTTTACCAACAGCCAAAAGAAAAGCAGCCATAGAAGCAGACATACCAACACATATTGTGGATACATCACTTTTAATAAAATTCATAGTATCATAAATAGCCATGCCCGAAGTAATAGAACCACCAGGAGAATTAATATATAAACTAATATCATCGTTGTTAAGACTATCCAAATATAAAAGTTCAGCAACAACAATATTTGCACTATTATCATTTATTTCTCCATTTAAAATAATAATCCTATCAATAAGTAATCTAGAATAAATATCATAGGCCCTTTCACCCATATCATTTTTTTCAATAACAGTAGGAATTAAATTCATACAAATCACCCATATATAGTATAATATATAATGAATGTATTCATAACAAAAAAAGTATGACAAAAAATAACAATATATGATATAATAATAATATAAGATATCCAAGAGGAGGAGATAAAATGGAAACAATAATAATAACTTTGGATAATGGAGAAAAGAAAGAATATACAAAGGGAATAAAATTAAAAGAAATAATAGAAAACATAAAACAGAAAAGAGAAGACACCGTAGTAGGAGCACTTTATAATAATAAAATGATATCATTAGAAGATTCAATAACAAAGAGTGGGAAACTATCAATATATGATTTAAATACAAAAGAAGGAAATAAAATATATGAGAAAGGCCTATTATATTTATTCGAAGTATCCGCAGTAGAATTACTAGGAAAAGATACAAAAATAGTAGTAAAGCATTCAATAGATAAAGGAATATATTGCACCATAAATAAAAAAATAACCGAAAATGATATATCAGCCATAAAAGAAATAATGCGAACTAAAGTAAAAGAAAATATCCCATTTACCAAAATAGAAACATCAAAAAATGAAGCCATAGAATATTTCAAAAGTAAAAAAAGGGAAGATAAAGTAAGAACACTATTTTATGTAACAGTGGATTATGTAACACTATATAAATTAGGTAACACCTACAACTATTTAATAGGAGACCTTCCATACAGCACAAAATCATTAAAATACTTTGACCTATCACTAATAAAAAATAATGGAGTAGTAGTAAGATTTCCATCAATATATGATAACAATAAAATAGTAAAGTATACTCATCATGAAAATTATTTCAATAGTCTAGAAGAGTATTCTGTATGGGGTAACAATCTAAACATAAACAATTTAGGAGAACTAAATGAGTTCATAACAAAAAACAATGCCGGAGATATAATACAATTATCCGAAATAATGCAAGATTATAAATTACTTAGTGTAGCAGAACAAATAGTATTAAATAAAGAAGACTACAAAGTAATTCTATTATCAGGACCATCATCTTCTGGAAAAACAACAACTGCTATGAAACTATCACTATACCTAAAAAGTTTAGGATTAAATCCAACTCATTTATCCTTAGATGACTACTTTTTAGAGAGAAAAGAAACTCCATTAGGACCAAATGGAAAACCAGACTTTGAATCTCTAAAAGCAATAGATGTAAAATTATTTGATAACCAAATAAGTAAATTACTAAAGGGAAACAAAGTAACAGTACCAACATTCAATTTTATAGAAGGAAAAAAAGAATATAAAAGAGTAGTAGAACTAAAAGAAAATGATATCCTTATAATAGAAGGACTACATGCATTAAATGAAGAATTACTAACAAATATACCAAAAAAGAAAAAGTTCAAAGTGTATATAAGTCCATTAACATATCTAAATATTGACAATGATAATAGAATAGGAATGACAGACTTAAGACTATTAAGAAGAATAGTAAGAGATAATAGAACAAGAGGATATAACCCTTCCAAAACACTAGAGTCATGGTCTGATGTTCGTGAAGGAGAAGAAAAGTATGTTTTCCCATATCAAGACAATGCCAATGTAATGTTCAACACTAGTCTAGCCTATGAACTAGCAGTAATAAAAACATATGCTGAGCCACTACTATTCACAATAAGAGAAGATGATCCAAATTACCAAGTAGCAAAAAGACTAATAGAATTATTGAAGTTCGTTTTACCAATACCGAGTGAAACAGTACCAAAAACATCAATAATAAGAGAGTTTATAGGAGGAAGTTACTTCGAATAAAAACATATAAAATAAATAAAAGCATATATTAGAATAGGTGTAATATGAATAAATATAAACTATTAATAATAATATGCTTTTTTCTTGTCACAATATCAATGCCCAAAGTAACAGCGGTTGTAAAAAATCTAAATCTATTAGGAAAAACCATAGTGTTAGACGCAGGACATGGAGGTAAGGACGAAGGTGCCAGCAGTGGCCAAATAAAAGAAAGTAAATTAAACCTAATACTAGTAAAAAAATTAGAAAAAGAATTAATATCACGAGGAGCAACAGTATACTTAACGAGAGAAGATGATAACGATTTATCAACAACGACCATAAATAGAAAAAGAAGTGATTTATATAGAAGGGCACAATACATAAATAAAATATCACCCGATATGTATATATCACTGCATTTAAACTCATCACCATCACCTTCTTGGAGAGGTCTGCAAATATTCTACACAAATAACAACAAAGAAAATAAAGAAATAGCCCTATCATTAACAAATTATTTAAAAGAAAAACTATCAAATACAAGAGAAGCCAAAAAAGACAGTACATACTATATGTATAAACATATAAAATCACCAGGAGTCTTAATTGAGGCAGGATTTATATCCAATCCTAGTGATAACTACTTATTAAGAGATGAAAAATATCAAAATAAACTAATAACCTTAATCGCAGATTCCATCGAAAACTATTATCAAAAGTAGACACAAACAAAAATAATAAGCAAAATAAACAAAATCACTTTCAAAAAAATAAAAAATAGTGTATACTCATAATAGAGAAGTGTAAAAAGAGTAAGGAGGGCAAAAGCATGCAAAAAATATATTTAAAGTACGATGAATATACACCGCCAGTAGAGTGTGAGTTAGGCTTCATATCCAAAATGGTATATTTAGGCTTTCTATATCCAGCAACCAAGAAAAACTACAAAATGTTTTACATAATGTTACTAACCGAAACAGCAGTATCATCATTAATAATGTGCTTTATTCCATTCAAAATAGGAATAATAATATGTATAGCAATGCTCTTCCTAATAAATACACTGTTCGCTGCCAATTACAACATGATAATAATAGAAAATCTCTTAAAAAATGGTTATGTACCATTAGATCATAATTCATCAGAAATATTAATAAAAAAAGGAATATATTTTAAACTGCAGTAATTTATATTCCTTTTAAAATAAACAAAAAAATTAACAAAAAATTAACAAAAATATACCAATTTTTCAAAAAGTATGATATACTTTAATACAGAATAATGGGAGTTGATGCAAGTGGAAAAAAATTTCAAAACAATAAATGAACAAGTAGAAATACTAAAAAACAAAGGTCTCATAATAGAAGATGAAAATGCCGTAAAAGAAACATTACTAAGAGAAAATTACTTCTTTATAATGGGCTATCGTCATGTATTTCTAAAATCAGAAAAAGAGCGAAAGTTTATCCCTGGCACAACATTTGATGAAGTATACTCATTATTCACATTTGATAGGAATTTTAGAAACATAATATTTAAAAATGTCTTAGTAATAGAAAATCAATTAAAATCCGTAATATCGTATCAATTATCCAGAAAGTATGGTTATCGAGAAAAAGATTACTTAAATCCAAAGAACTTTACACAAGATCACGATAAAGCAAGGAGAGTAAGGGACTTAATTGACAAAATGAAAAGACAAATAAGAATCAATGCAACAAGTCACAATGCAACAATGCACTATATGAGCAATTATGGCTACATCCCACTGTGGGTATTAGTAAAAGTATTATCATTTGGAATAGTTTGTGAATTATTTACCATATTAAAAAAAGAGGATCAAATAGAAGTGTCTGAAATATTTGATACAACTCCTGCCTTATTAGGAGACATACTAATAATATTATCAAACTATCGTAATTTATGTGCCCACGAAGATATCGTATTTGAACATAAAACCGAGAGAGTAATACCAAATACAGAATATCATGAACTAATGAATATTCAAAAAATGGATGGAGAATACATCTATGGGAAAAACGATTTATTTGCAGTCATAATAATATTTAAGACACTATTAAATAAAAAAGCATTTAGATTAATGATGAAAGAAATAGAATATGAAATAGAACTATTAGATGGAAGGATAGATACCATACCAATAAATAAAGTATTAGATAGAATGGGCTTTCCTGAAAACTATATAGAAATAATAGAAAAGTAGGTGATAAAATGAATAAAAAAAGTAATAAAATAATTATACCCCTTTTAGTATTTATCTCCTTTGTAGGAGGGGCAATATGGACATATTTAGTAATAAATCAATTAAATAGAGGAACAACAACAAATATAATAAAAGGAGGAAACTATACAATAAACGAAAATAGTATATCTGGAGCAGTAGACAAAATATATGATGCCACTGTAACCGTAGCCACTTATAAAGATGGTAAAGCAGTGTCAACAGGAACAGGTTTTGTCTATAAAAAAGAAGGCTCAACAGCCTATATAATGACAAATAATCATGTTATATCAGGAGGCGATTCTGCTAAAGTAATCTTTAGTGATGGAACATCAGCAGATACTCAAATCTTAGGAGGAGAGACATATTCAGATATAGCAGTATTAACAGTAAGTGCTGCAAGTATAAAACAAGTAGCAACAATAGGAAACACAGATAATATAAAATTAGGAGACACAACCTTTGCAGTAGGAGCTCCACTTGGTGATACTTATAGTGGTACAGTAACAAAGGGAATCCTATCAGGAAAAGATCGTTTAGTAGCAGTATCATTCTCTGGTAGTACAACAGATTACTATATGAAAGTATTACAAACAGATGCGGCATTAAATCCAGGTAATAGTGGTGGTCCATTATGTAATGTAAATGGAGAGGTAATAGGAGTAAACTCATTAAAACTTACTCAGGAAAAAACAAGTTCAACAACAAGTTATAGTGTCGAAGGAATGGGCTTTGCTATTCCAATAGAAGACGCTCTATCATATGCAGGTATTATTGAAAAAGGAGAATCAGTAACAAGACCATACATAGGAATAAGTATGTTAGATATAACAGATAGTTATTACTTATGGCAGGCTGGAATAACTTTACCAAAAGGTGTAGAAAAAGGAGTAGCAGTTCTAGAAGTAGTATCATCTTCACCAGCAGAAAAAGCCGGATTAAAGAAAGGTGATATCATAACTAAATTAGAAAAAGAAGAAATATCTTCCGTAGCAGAACTTCGTTATGAATTATATAAGCATAATCCAGGAGACAAAATAACAATTACATATAATAGAAATGGTAAAGAGTTAACTTCGGAAGTAACACTTGAAGAATCAAAATAATCTAGATTAATTCTAGGTTATTTTTTTCCACGGGAACCACAAACAAGTTTATGTTTTCCGTGGTGTTAGTGAGCCAAAGTGTTGTCTCCCTAACAAACAATATTTAAGTATATACTCCTTGCTTATATATAATAGATATGGTTGATATACTACTTATAGACAATACAAATGTTGGTTATAAGTAGCACTGTAAGACTACTTAAGGCTTACAGTGATATTAAAAATAAAATAATAATGTAAAAAAAATATAAAACTATTGTATTTTGTATGTAATATTTGTTATAATAAATATGACAAAAAGAAAGGTGAAGAAAGATGGAAGAATACAAAATAACATCACATAGTGATAATGAAACAATAGCAATAGCACAAAACATAGAATCAGAAAAGTTTCCTAACATGGTAATATGTTTAAATGGCAATTTAGGTAGTGGAAAAACAATGTTTACTAAAGGATTTGCTCATGCTATGGGAATAGATGATATAACATCTCCAACATTTACAATAATAAAAGAGTATGTAGGAGAATTACCATTATATCATATGGATGTATATAGATTAGAAGATTCACATGAAGATATAGGAATAGAAGAATACTTTGATAAAGGTGGAGTAACCATAATAGAATGGGCTGATATGATAAAAGATATCTTACCAGAAGAAAGATTAGATATCAAAATCAAAATAGCAGATGATAATACAAGAGTATTAATATTAAAACCACATGGGGAAAAATATGTAAATATATGTGAGGCCATAATATGATAAGTTTATTTATAGATACATCACTTGAAGATGTATCTATTGCCTTAGTAAAAGATGGAAAAGAATTATCTCAAATACATGAATACATACCAGGAAAACATTCCATATATGTAATTCAGTATATAAGTGATATTCTAAAAAATAATAACTTATCTCCAGATAATGTTGATGAAATAATCGTCGTAAATGGACCAGGATCATTTACCGGTATCCGAATAGGAGTAACCATAGCCAAGATGTTTGCTTATATCAAAAAAATAAGAATCGTAACCATAACATCTTTAAAAGCAAGAGTACTAGGTCATACCGGAGATTATCTATTAACTACTATAGATGCAAAACACAACAATTATTATGTTGGAATATATGACAAAGAATATAATACCATTGAAGAGAAATTTGTCTCTAGTGAAGAAGTAGAAGAACTAAAAGAAAAATATTCCCCAGTAGTCATAGATCAAACAACACCATATCAAGTGGAACAAATTGTATCATATACAAAGAATCTAAAAAGCGAAAATCCTCATGGTGTAAACCCTATCTATCTAAAATTACCCGAAGCGATGGAGAAAAAATGTTAAGAGAAGTAATCAAAGATGACCCAAGTCCCTATGTAAAATATATAGAATATATTGAAGAAGATAAAGTATTAGGATATTTAAAATATTCTCTTATTTATGACCGTATGGAAATAGATAATATTCTTGTTGAGCCAGAGTATCGTGGTCAAAAAATAGGAAACAAATTAATGAGTAGATTAATAAGTATAGCGGATCATGAACATGTCGTAAATATAACTCTAGAAGTAAGAGTAAGCAATGAAATAGCCAGAAATCTCTATAAAAAGTTTGGCTTTAGAGAAGTAGCCTTAAGAAAGTTCTATTATGGAGATGAAGATGCTATACTAATGGAAAAACAGGTGATGTAAATGAAAGATGTATATATATTAGGAATAGAATCAAGTTGTGATGAAACAAGTATGAGTATTGTTAAAAATGGTAGTGAAGAAATAGCCACTATTGTACTAAGTCAAATAGATATCCATAAAAATTATGGAGGAGTAGTACCCGAAATAGCTAGTCGTAACCATATCGAAAACATAACAATTGTTTTAGAAGAACTTCTAGCAAAAGCAAATATGCAACTAGAAGACATAACCGCTATCGGAGTAACATATGGTCCAGGACTAATAGGTAGTCTTTTAATAGGAGTACAAGCTGCTAAAACAATATCATTAGTAACAGGAAAACCATTAATACCAGTTCATCATATCATAGGACACATCTATGCCAATAACCTAAAAGAAAGATTAACATTCCCTCTAATAGCCTTAGTAGTAAGTGGAGGACATACCGAACTAATCTATATGAAAGAAGATTATTCCTTTACCAAAATAGGAGGAACACTAGATGATGCCGTCGGAGAATGTTATGATAAAGTAGCCAAAGTATTAGGTCTAGAATATCCCGGAGGACCAAAAGTAGATAAACTAGCCCATCTAGGAAAAGATACCTATAACTTACCATATCCCCTAGACGATAGTACCTATAACTTTAGTTTTAGTGGTATCAAATCCGCTGTCATAAATCTTGTACATAATGAAGAACAAAGAGGAAATACCATAAATAAAGAAGATTTATGTACAACATTCCAAAATAGAGTTGTAGGCATAATAACAAAGAAAACAATGAAAGCTATAAAAGAATATAAAGTATCAAATCTTGTAGTAGCGGGTGGTGTGTCAGCAAACTCTGGTTTAAGAGAAAAATTAACTGAAGAAAGTCAAAAAGAAAACATTCACATATCTTTCCCTGAACTAAAATATTGTACAGATAATGCTACCATGATCGCCGCTGCTGCCTACTTTGCCTATCAAAAAAATATTTTTGCTGATCTAACATTAAATGCTATGGCAACAGACACCATATATAAAGAGTGGAAATAAGGATTATAGAAATATAATCTTTTTTTAATTTCTAAGGACAATCTCTATTACAATAAAAAATAATTTCACATAAAATAAAGTGATTATGAATAGAGGTGAAAAAACATGGAATTCATAAATCAAAATACCGAACTAGTAATAACCATACTTACTATGACATTAACATGGATACTTGGTTTTATTTCTAAAAGATGCCCTTATGTAAATAACAATCTAATAATAATACAAAATATAGTAATTGGACTATCAGTATCAATATTCTATTTTATAATAACCAAAGACTTCAATTTAGCCATAACCTTAAGTGGACTATTCGCCGAAACAGGATATAATCTTATTCATAATATAGAAAAATTAATAAAGGAGGGAGATAATGGTAAACATAGTAAAGAAGATAGTACCGGAGAGTAGATACTATCTAAAATGCCCTTATGAAATGACTCCTACTAGAATAGTAGTTCATAATACCGCTAACGATGCTCCTGCTCGAAATGAAATAAGTTATATGACAAATAATGACTACGAAACATCATTTCATTATGCTGTAGATGATAAAGAAATAGTTCAAGGTTTGCCTGAAAATAGAAATGGTTGGCACGCAGGTAAGTAACATTGCCTGAACACACTTTTTCCATTAATCAGTGGGGTACACATTTTTGTGTGCTAACGGGGAAACCTAAGTCTTTAAGATATGGCAATCCCGTGGGAAGCCTATTGACATATATTTACTATTTTTATATAATCTTTATGGGTGATGGTGATGAAAGAAATATGGAAACCTATAAAAGATTATGAAGGACTATACGAAATATCTAACTTTGGAAATGTAAAAATACTTGCTAGAAATTACACCAGATATAATTATTTGACAAAAAGATATAATATTATAAAAGTAAAAGAAAAAATAACACAAGGAACAATAAATGGAGGCTACAGGAGAATATGTTTAACAAAAAACAAGGTAGAAAAAAACAAACATATTCACAAACTTGTGGCTGAAGCGTTTATACCCAATCCAAATAATTATTCATACGTA
>OIYS01000817.1_pt1 | contig 18693 bp, 16 predicted proteins | sample 1588271 | NCBI WGS metagenome assembly OIYS01 (sample SAMN03283286) | human gut metagenome | biome: human-associated habitat; material: feces | host: Homo sapiens | place: Peru | collected 2012
TTATCCGCCACAGGCGGCAGTCGGTTGTTATGCTCCGTGGGTACTCACCCCAGTGTTCTTGAAAAACCGCTTATTAGGCGGTTTTTCGCTTACAAGGTGTTTTTCCGCCGCGCAGGCATGGGAAAAACAAAAAATGCGGCGTGAACGCCGCGAAAATATAATTTGGGGTTTATCTATAGACTTAAGTCCCCCTCGTATGAGGGGGATTTTTTGTATATCTAATGTCTAATGTCTAATGTCTAATTTCTAAATTCGTTCCCCACACGCCCAGAATTATAAGCGCGCACAGCAGGTACTGAACAGGCGTGAAATGCTCGTGAAGTATGGTAATGCCCGCTATTACGGTAACAACGGTTATTATATTTGAAAAGGACGCCGCCCTTGTTGCGCTTATTAACGTTGTGGAATAATTGTAGAGCATAAACGCGGCGACAGACGATACAACGGCAAGGTAGAAAATCGCAACCCAAAAGCTATAAGAACCGACGGCGACGACAAGCTCCGATATGTATTTGCCGCGCAAAACCGCTATTGCCGCCGCATTAAAACCGACAGCGCCGATTAAAAACATAAACCAAGTTCTTTCAAATGGTGAAAAGTGCTCCGATTCGCCGCGGCTTAAAATATTGAATACCGCCGCGCACAGAACCGCCGCAATTAAAAGCATAATTCCCGAAATTCGGTTTTGCTTGCCGTCGTTTGAAATAATGCTCATAACCGAAACGCTTATAAGCGATACGGCGGTGCATACGCCCTGCAACAATGTGGGCTTTTCGCCCAAAAACAGCGCCGATAAAAGCATGACCGCCACGGGAACGAGCGCGATTATTACGCCCGATAGGGCAGAGGAAACAAGGCTCAGCCCGTAAAGTTCAAATATAAAATAAAAAAGCGGCTGCGCCAGCGCCATTATTAGAAGTTTTTTCTTAGGCTTGCCTTTAAGCGATAGGCGGAATTTACCCGTAAGCGCCGAAAGACTCATAACAATAAACGCCACGGCAAACCGCACCGACAGAATTATAAGCGGGTGCGCAGAGCCGAGCGCCATTTTTGAAAATATAAAGCTGAAACCGAAAATTGTGTTTGCCGCAAGTGCCGCGGCCGCTCCGGCAAGTTTATTTTTGTTTTTCATACGTCTGTTTTCTCCGTTTTTTAGTTGAGTTTAACATTAGAAAGGCGAAATGTCAAGCAAACAGAAACGTTTTTGGTGAAAAATCTACAATTTAACACCCCTGATTTTCGTCATCTGTAATGATTTTGTAACTTTTTTATGTATTTTCTCGATTATCACTTGCAAAATGAACCGTAATTGTGTAAAATATAGATATTAGTAATATTCTAATTATTTTAAGGGATGTGTATAATATGTCAAACCGTCTTTTTCAAGGCGTAATCCATCAGATGAAGGACGCGGTAGACCGTACCTTCGGCGTTATCGATGAAAATTTCACCGTTATTGCCTGTAGCGAGCTGGGCAGAATAGGGGAGAATATCGACTCTTTTTCGGTTCCCTCGGCAGAGGTTTATGTAACCGGCGGCTATACCTTTAAGAGCCTCGGCACAACGCAGGGAACAAACTACATAGTTTTTGTTGAGGGCGACGATGTTATTGCGGCGAAATACGCGGCAGTTTTGGCTGTATCCTTTGCAAATATTAAGTTTTATTATGATGAAAAATACGACCGCAGCAACTTTATCAAGAACATAATTCTCGATAATATTCTGCCGGGCGATATATACTTAAAGGCGCGCGAGCTTTACTTTAATTCCGATGTTTCGCGCACCGTAATACTCATTCGCGGGGTTGAAACGCACGACATTTCAATTTACGACGTTGTTCAGAACCTTTTCCCGGACAAGTCCAAGGATTTCGTTATAAACATAAACGAGACCGATATTGCGCTTGTTAAGGAAACCAAACCGGGAATTGATACCAAAACCATTGAAAAGCTGGCTTCCACCATTGCCGATACCATTTCGGGCGAGTTCTACGCTCAGGTAGTGGTAGGTATAGGCACAACGGTAGATACCCTCAAAGACCTTGCACGTTCCTTTAAAGAGGCTCAAACGGCGCTTGAGGTCGGAAAAGTATTCGATACCGAAAAGACCATTATTTCTTATGATAACTTAGGCATTGCAAGACTTATTTATCAGTTGCCTACAACCCTTTGTGAAACTTTCTTAAAGGAAGTTTTCAAGCGCGGCTCTATTGAAAGCCTTGATCAGGAGACCCTGTTCACAATTCAGCGTTTCTTTGAAAATAACCTCAATGTTTCCGAGACCTCGAGAAAGCTGTTTGTTCACCGCAACACCCTGGTTTACAGACTTGAAAAGATAAAGAAGATAACAGGACTTGACTTGCGTGAATTTGACCACGCAATCATCTTTAAAATTGCCCTTATGGTTAATAAATACTTAAAGAGCAACCCCATTAAGTACTAATTGAAAGTGTGGAACTGTCAGTAAATGGAAGAAATACTCCTTAACCGTGAAGAACCGGCGAATACTGCGCCGATAATAGAATTCCGCGGCGTTTCAAAAACCTACCCCACCGGTACGCACGCCCTTGAGGATGTTAATATTACAATAAACAACGGCGAGTTTGTTTTCGTAGTCGGCTCGTCGGGCGCGGGTAAAAGTACCTTTATGAAGCTCATTATGCGCGAAGAAAAGGCTAATACGGGAATTATTACCGTAAACGGTTTTAACCTTACCAAAATGCCGCGCAAGCAGGTGCCTATGCTGCGCCGCACTATGGGCATAGTGTTTCAGGATTTCCGCTTAATACCCACCATGAGCGTTTTTCAGAACGTTGCGTTTGCAATGCACGTTGTGGGCGCCTCGGGCAGAGACGTTCGCCGTGAGGTTTCAAAGGCGCTTTCAAAGGTGGGTCTCGGCAATAAAGCCCGCTCAATGCCTGCTCAGCTTTCGGGCGGCGAGCAGCAGCGTGTGGGCTTGGCGCGCGCGCTTGTAAACTCGCCCGACCTTATTATTGCGGACGAGCCTACGGGTAACGTAGACCCCAATATGTCCTATGAAATAGTATCGTTACTGACCGAAATTAACAACCGCGGCACAACTGTGCTTATGGTTACGCACGACCACAACCTTGTGCGCGATTTCCACCACCGCGTTATTATGCTTGACGGCGGAAGAATTGTAGCAGATAATGCCGGAGGTAATTTCTGATGAAAATGGGAAGTGTAAAATACCTCGTCGGCGAGGGAGTTAAAAACACCTGGGTCAACCGCCTAATGTCCTTAGCGTCGGTAGGCGTTCTGGTTGCTTGTATGGTTATAATAGGGCTTGCAATTCTTATTTCCGAAAACGTAAATAAAGCGGTAGGAAATTTGGAGCAGCAAAACGTTGTAATGGCGTATATGAAAGACTACAGCTGGGCGCTTTATGGGGATAAGGACACTTCGTCCGATACATCCTCTGCCGACAGTTCTGCAGCAGTTGTGTCTTCCGATACCGCTTCGTCTGCAGCGAACAGCTCGGAAAACACTTCGAGTGAGGAAAAGGCTGACGAAAACGGCGTAAAGCAGAGCGACTATGTTGTTCACAGTGAAGAAGAGGCAAAAGCGCTTTGCGATGAAATAGCAAAGCTTGATAACGTGGCGTCGGTCACCTACGTTTCACCCGAAGAGGGACTTGAAAGCGTTAAAAAATCAATGCTTGAGGGGCAGGAAAGTTATTTCTCATTCCTTGATGAGAAAAACGGCAACCCAATGTCGGGCGCGGCAAAAATTCAAATGAAGGATATGTCCCGCTTTGACGAAACGGTCGAGCAGGTAAAGAAATTTGACGGTATCAGCGATATTCAGTCGCAGAGCGACTTGGCGGAAAAAATTACCGCCATTAAAAAGGGAATAGGCATTGCGGGCTTTTGGATAATCGCAATACTTATGGTTATAGCGCTTGTTATAGTTTCCAACACAATAAGGGTTACTATGTATAACCGCAAGCTGGAAATAAGCATTATGAAAGCGGTGGGCGCTACCGATTCGTTTGTAAGAATACCCTTTGTTGTTGAGGGTATGTTAATAGGCGTGGTTTCCGCGCTTATAGCGGAGGGGCTTTTGTACTTCTGCTACCGCGTGGCGACCGAAACGATTATAGGCACGCTCGGAACAAGCGATATTGTGCATTATTCCGACGTGGCAGGCTGGCTTTTACTTGTGTTTATAGGCATTGGCATTTTCGCGGGCGTTCTCGGCAGCGTTATTATGATAAGCAAATATCTCCGTCACGAGGGCAGCGAATTTGCGGCAATTTAGGAGGAAAAATGAAAGCAAAACTTATTAAAATTTTATCGTTTTTTACTTCTGTGGCAATGATTTTTTCCGTAGCGGCTATTACTCCGGTATCTGCCGCTACGGAATCTCAAATTCGCAGCGAAATAAAAAAATTGCAGGAAAAGCAAAGCGAACAGCAGCAAAAAATTAACGAGCTGAAAAAGGATGCAAGCAAGCAAAAAGAGCTTAAAGCCGCAATCGAGCAGAAAATGGCGCTTGTTCAGCAGGAAATTGACGCTTGCAACAGGCAAATAACCTCAATCAATTCTAAAATTGCCGCTAATAAGGCGGAAATTGAAAAGAAAAACACCGAAATTGAAAATAACAAGACCGCCTTTAAAAAGCGCTTACGCGCTATTTATATGAGCAACACGGGCAGTCAGGTTCAGGTGCTTTTGGGCGCGGATGATTTTTCGCAGTTTTTAGAGCTTTCGCAACTTACCGCCAGCGTTTCCGCTAAGGATAAAAAGATGATTGAGCAAATCGTAGCGGCGGTAAAGGTGCTTGAGGAAAAGCAAAAGGAAAATAATAAGCTGCTTGAAAATCAAATGGCTGTTAAAAAAACAATTACTCAAAAGCAGCAGGAATTAAAGACGCAAAGTGATGAAATTCAAGCGGTTATTTCTAAAATTAACAGCGATACTAAAAGTGCGCAGGCTGATAAAAATGCAACCGACGCCGCTTTAAAAGATAAGCAAAAAACACTCAATGAAATTTTAAAAGGCAGCACAGGAGGCAGTGGCGGCGGTGACGTCGTGTATGACGGCGGACCTTTCCTATGGCCTACAACCACCACCAGAATTTCTTCATCTTGGGGATACCGTTGGGGCAGGTTGCACCAGGGCGTTGATATTTCAAACGGCAGATACGGTCTTCCGATTTATGCAATAGCCGACGGCACCGTTTACAGAGCCGTATCGGGGTGCCCGCATAATTATCCTAAAAACTCAAGCTGCGGTTGCGGCGGCGGATATGGAAATCACGTTGCTATATATCACGGCAAGGGAGCAGACGGTAAAGAGTATGCGGCTTACTATGCGCATATGTCAAGCCTTGCAGTTTCAAACGGCGCTCATGTAAAGCGCGGGCAGATAATAGGGTATGTCGGCTGTACCGGTTTTTCAACAGGACCTCACCTGCATTTTGGAATTATGGTCAACGGTGCGTTTGTAGATCCTATGCAGTTTTACACCAAAGTAAAATAAATTTTTTCAGCCGTCACCGGCTTATCGGTTTTCCGGTAGGTGGCGGCTTTTAAGTTTTCGGGAGGCGGGCAATTATTAAGGCGAATAAAACAGCGTTTAGAATAATCACAGCGGCGGCGCTTTTTTTATGGATGGCGCTTATATTCTCGCTGTCTTCTCAAAATGCCACGGTATCATCGGGAACAAGCGGAAATGTTATAAGGCTTATTGTAGGTTTTTTCCGCCCGGGCTTTGATAGCCTGCCGGCGGCGGAGCAGGCGGAAATTGTTGCTTCTTTGCAGTTTATAGCCAGAAAATCGGCGCATTTCAGCATATATATGATTTTAGGCGTTTTAAGTTTTCTGGCGGTTATAAGCTATGAAAAATTATTTTTTGCTTTGCGGCTCACAACAAGCGGCGGTATTTGCCTTTTATATGCCGCAAGCGATGAAATTCATCAGCTTTTCGTGCCCGGCAGGAGCGGCGAGGTGCGCGATGTTATGATAGATTTTTCGGGTGCGGCACTCGGCATTGCCTTATCGACGCTTGTTTTCCTTTTGATTTGCAGGATAAAAAAGAAAAGGACTGAAAAAAATGAAGAACGAAAAATTCGGAATTAAATATTTCTATACGGGTCTTACGGCGTTTTTGGTAATTGCCGCCTGCGTTGTGTTTTTCTTTCTTATGTACCGTTTGCCCGGTATTTTCGCTTTTCTTAAAAAGCTGCTGGGAGTAATAGAGCCGGTTATAATCGGGTTTATAATCGCTTACCTGGTAAACCCCATTGCAAACGCTATTAACGGCGGGCTTTTAAAGCTATCAAAGAAAAATATTAAGCTGCAAAACAATATTTACAAGAGGGTTGCGCGCGGCGTCAGCGTTTTCGGCGCATTGGCGGCATTTACCGCCGTATTGATTTTGATATTCTATATGATAGTGCCGCAGTTTATTGACAGTATTTCAAGCATGGTAAAGGTTTTGCCGGGTCAGCTTGAAGACTTTGCCCAAAAGGTCAGCAACGAATTTGAGAAAAACAGCGATTTGCAAAAGGTTTTAATGTCGGTTTACGAGTACGAGAAAAAGTGGCTGCAAAACGACTTGACCGCTTATGTAAACTCCATGGCGGCGTATTTCGCAAGCGGAGTTTGGAGCGTAGTAAACTTTATTAAAAACTTTGCGGTGGGATATATTTTCGCGCTTTACATACTTTATAATAAGGCGCTTTTAATGCGGCAGTTCAGAAAAATAATGTTCGCCTGCATTAAAAACAGCGTGGTTGAGCGCATTTTGCGCACGGGCAAAAGGGTTCACAGCATTTTCAGCGGCTTTATTTACGGCAAGCTGCTCGATTCCGCCATTATAGGCGTACTGTGCTTTATAGGCGTTACAATTTTCAAAATACCGTATCCCATGCTTGTAGCGGTTACGGTGGGGGTTACCAATGTTATACCCGTTTTCGGGCCTTACCTCGGCGGCATACCCTGCGCGGCGCTGATACTTTTAACCGACACCATGAAAGGCGTTTATTTTATAATATTCATAATTTGCCTGCAAGCATTTGACGGCAATTTCTTAGGACCGAAAATTTTGGGCAACTCAACGGGACTTTCCGCTTTTTGGGTGGTTTTCGCCATTGTTGTGGGCGGCGGAATGTTCGGCGTGCCGGGTATGGTGATAGGCGTGCCGGCGTTCGCGGTTATCTATTACCTTACCGAAAGCTTTGTTAATTACCGCGTAAAGAAAAAGAATTTACCGCTTGAAAACGAGTTTTACGATGCAAAGGTAGTGGAAAAGCTAAAGCCCGAAATTGCCGATTTGCGCGAGCAGATTCCACTTGAGGAAGAAGACACCGAATAATTGGAGAGTGAATTTTAATGAGAAAAAAGCTTTTGCTTGAACAGAATATTCAGCTTTTTGATAGGCTTACCGCCGCCGAGGGCGAAATTAAAAGGCTGAAAACCGAGCTTGAAGAAGAAAAACGCAGAGCCGCGGCGCTTAAAGAGGAAAATGCGCGCCTCAGTGAAAATAAGGGCACGGCTACCGCGCCGATTAAAATACTTGAAGCAAAGGTTATAAAGCAAGCGGGAATAACGCCTGATACCGAGTACGGCGCGGCGGTTATAGGCAAAACGGTGGTTGCGGCGGCGAAATACTGCGAGCAGCTTAAAACCCGTGATAACGCAAAGGAGCTTATAAACCTTATTTTGGGCAGAACCGAGGTTACAAAGGCGGAAATACTTAATATTGTAACGGCTGATACCGCAGACGAGGAAAAAAGACGGCGGATAGACGAGCAATTCGCCGCGGCGGAGGATTATTTTGCAAGCGTTACGGCGCAAACGGAATAAAAAACATATAATATATAATGCGGAATTCGTAATTCGTAATGCGGAATATGTCTACGGTCTAATGTCTAACATCTAATATCTAACTTTGGAGTGATTTTTTTGTTTAAAGAAATAAATGCGAAAGATATTAAGGATAACTTTATAAGGACAATTGCCGACGAATGGGCGCTTATATCTGTCGGCACGAAAGAAAAATACAATATGATGACCGCCTCCTGGGGCTTTATGGGTGAAATGTGGGGGTATGACTGCATTGCCGCCGTTATCCGCCCGCAGCGCTACACAATGGAGTTTGTGGATAAAAACGATTATTTCACACTCAGCTTTTACGGCGATAACAAGGCAATACACAAGGTTTGCGGCTCAAAATCGGGGCGCGATACCGATAAGACCGCCGAAACGGGGCTGACCCCCGTGTTTGACGGCGGCGCGGTGTATTTTAATGAGGCAAGGCTCGTAATAATATGCAAAAAACTGTATGTTCAGCAGATGAAAGAGGAGTGCTTTACCGATAAAGAGCCGCTGCGCTGGTACGATAACGATTTACACAACATAGTAATAGGAAAAATTGAAAAGGTATTGGTTAAGGAATAAAAATGTTCGGCAAAAAAACAAATGAAATATGGCTTATTGCAGGCTTGGGCAACCCCGGGATGCAATATGCCGAAACCCGCCACAACGCAGGCTTTATGGCGGCGGACAGACTGGCGGAAAAACACAATATGACCTTTAACAAGCGCAAGTTTGACGCGGAATACGGCGAAATAAATTTAGGCGGCTGCCGCGTCATTTTGGCAAAGCCGCAGACCTATATGAACGAATCGGGCAGGGCGGTAGCCGCTATTGCGCGGTTTTACAAAATTCCCACCGAAAATATTATAATAATGTTTGACGATATTACGCAGGCGGTGGGGAAAATTCGTATTCGCCGCAGCGGCACGCACGGCGGGCACAACGGAATACGCGATATTATAGAGCTTATGGGAACGGACGATATTAAGCGGATAAAAATAGGCGTTTCCGAGCGCCCCGACCGCAATTACGATTTAAAGGACTGGGTTCTCGGCAAAATTCCGAAGGAGCAGCGCGACGACCTTGAAAAGGCGCTTGAAAAAGCGGCAAACGCGGCAGAAGAAACAATTCTTCACGGAATTGACAGCGCTATGAACAAATACAACGGTTAATATGAAGCTGATAAACGAAGTACTGAAAAAAGACCCCGATTACTTATCACTCTTAAATGAAGTTGAGCGCGGCAGGCTGCCGATAGTCTGCACGGGGCTGTCGCTTATACACAAGGCGATAATTGCGGCGGCGCTGCGCGGGCACATGAAAAAGCGCGTGGTTTTAATAACCCATGATGAGGCGACTGCCGCAGAGCTTTGCGGCGATATAAACGCTTTGGGGCTTAAATGCCTTAATTTTCCCGCGCGGGATTTATGCATAGGCGATTTGAGTGGCTACTCAAAGGAATATGAGCATAAAAGAATAGACACCCTGTCTGCCGTGGCGGACGGGGCTTTTGACCTGCTTACAATTTCGCTTGACGCGGCGGTGCAGTACACCGTAAAGCCCGACGTGCTGAAAAACTCGCGCTTTACCCTGAAAACGGGCGACAGCGCCGATACATCCGAATTGGCGGAGCGCCTTATAAACGCGGGGTATACAAGAAGTCAGCTTTGCGAGGGCTTAGGGCAGTTTTCGGTGCGCGGCGGAATTTTCGATTTATTCCCCGTAAACTCCGAAAAGCCCTGCCGCATTGAATTTTGGGGCGATGAAATTGACAGTATATCATACTTTGACCCCGAAACGCAGCGGCGCGAGGAAAACGCGGACGAAATAGAAATTTCCCCCGCGGCGGAGGTTATGTTCGACCCGTTTAATTTAGCCGCGAAATTAAAAACGGAAATACCGAACCCCGCCTTAACGCTTAAACAGCGCGATATTTTGGCAAAGGACGCGGAGCTGCTTGAAAACGGCGTTAAAATCCCGCCCGACAGGTACATTCCGCTGCTTGATACCATGGGAACGGTGTTTGAATATTTCGGCGATTCGCTTTTAATGCTGAGCGAAAGCGGAAATATGGCGGAACGCTTTAAATCAATGGAAATTCAGCTTTCCGCCGATACGGAAAATTATCTTGAAGAGGGATATTTATTTTCCAAGACTGCAAAGCTGCAGCTTGATAAAATCGAATTTTTCGGTTTCGCGGGTAACGGCATTATTGCCGAGAACTTCCCGCGCGGGTCGTATGAAATAAAGCCGAAATCCGTTATAAACTTCAATTACAAGCGCTCAACCGCATGGGGCGGGGATATTGAGGTGTTGCTTGAAGATATTTCATATATGCGGGATATTCGCGGCAATGTGGTTATTTTGGCGGGTGAGCAAAGGGCGGCGCAGGTTTTAAACGCCGAACTTTGCGAGCGCGGTGTGCAAAGCGTTTATACCCTGAGCGCAGACGCTGCGCCCGCGGGCGTTACGGTAATACCGGGCGGCCTATCAGCAGGGTTTGAAATACCCTCGCAAAAGTTTATGCTTATAACCCACAGGTTTATAGCCCACGAGGGTAAAAAGCATAAGAAAAAGCACAAGGCGGGGCAGGAGATAGGCTCGCTTGACGAGCTTAAAAAGGGCGATTACGTTGTGCACGAGGCGCACGGAATAGGCGTTTTTGACGGCATTAACCGCATAACCCAAGCCGGGGTTACAAAGGACTATATAAAGATAAAATACGCTAAAAGCGATGTTTTATATGTACCTGTAACGCAACTTGATTTAGTTTCAAAATACATCGGTGCGGCTGAAAACGGCGGGGTGAGGCTGAACCGCTTAGGCGGCAGCGAATGGCAGAAGACCCGCAAGCGCGTTAAAGCGGCGGTTAAGGATATGGCAAAGCAATTAACGGCGCTTTACGCAAAGCGTATGGCGGTAAAGGGCTACGCTTTCAGCCCCGATACCGATTTGCAGAATGATTTTGAACGCCGCTTTGAATATGAAGAAACCGATGACCAGCTGCGCTGCATTAACGAAATAAAGCGCGATATGGAGCGCGAAACGCCTATGGACAGGCTGCTCTGCGGTGACGTGGGATTCGGCAAGACTGAGGTTGCGCTGCGCGCGGCTTTCAAGTGCATAAGCGAGGGCAAGCAGTGCGCGCTGCTTGTTCCCACAACCATACTTGCAATGCAACACTATAACACAATAATCCGCCGTATCGGGGAAATGCCCGTATCGGTAGGGCTGCTTAACCGCTTTGTTTCGCCTAAAGAGCAGGCAAAAATAATAGCCGACCTTAAATGCGGCAGGCTCGATATGGTGGTAGGTACGCACAGGCTTATTTCAAAGGACGTAGGCTTTAAAAACATAGGGCTTGTAATAATAGACGAGGAGCAGCGCTTCGGCGTGGCGCAAAAGGAAAAACTTAAAGAGCAGTACCCGTTTGTGGATATTCTGACCTTAAGCGCCACCCCGATACCTCGAACGCTCAATATGGCGCTTTCGGGGCTTAGAGATATGTCCTCAATAGACGAGGCACCGGGGGACAGACACCCCGTGCAGACCTATGTGCTTGAATACAATTTAGGCGTTATAACCGACGCGATAAATAAGGAAATCCGCCGCGGCGGGCAGGTATATTACCTGCACAACCGCGTTGAAAGCATTGACCGCTGCACGGGGGTGCTGAAAGCAAAGCTGCCCGATATAAACATAGGCATAGCCCACGGGCAGATGAGCGAGGACGAGCTGACCGACGTGTGGCGTCAGCTTGTGGAGCACGAGATAGACCTGCTTGTATGCACAACTATTATAGAAACGGGCGTTGATGTGCCGAACGCTAATACCCTTATAATAGAAGAGGCTGACAAAATGGGCTTGGCGCAGCTGCACCAGCTGCGCGGGCGCGTGGGGCGCTCGCCTCGGCGGGCATATGCGTATTTCTGTTTCAGGCGGAACGTTCAACTGTCCGACGTGGCGTCAAAGCGGCTTGAGGCGATACGCGAGTTTACCGAGTTTGGCTCGGGCTTTAAAATTGCAATGCGCGACCTTGAAATACGGGGCGCCGGCAGCATTTTGGGTGGCGAGCAGCACGGCAATATGGAGGCAGTGGGGTACGATATGTACCTGAAACTCCTATCTCAGGCGGTGAACGAAGAAAACGGTCAGCCCGAAACAGAGGATATGCCCTGCACGGTGGACCTTAACATTTCGGCGCATATACCCGAAAGCTACATTGAGTCATTACCCGCAAGGCTTGGAATTTACAAGCGCATAGCCGCCATAAGAACGGACGAGGACGTAAGCGACGTTATTGACGAGCTGTGCGACCGTTTCGGCGAGCCACCGCAGGCGGTTATGGGGCTTATTGACGTGGCAATACTGCGCAGCAAAGCCGCCGCTGCCGATATTTGCGAAATTACGGGCACATCAAACACTGCAATACTGCACATAAACTCAATTAAACCCGAGGCGGTGGCAAAGCTTTCGGAGCATTTCGGCGCAAGATTTTCGCTTAACGCCGCATCTACGCCCGTTTATACGGTGCGGCTGAAAGCGGGGCAGAAAATGGCAGACCTAGCTGCAGAGCTTGCAAAAGCACTTTAATAGCAAAATAACGAATTTGCTTTACTTTAGCGCAGTTAATTGCTATAATAAATAATCAATGGGGGAATCTAATATGAAATATCTTGTTGTACTTTGTGACGGAATGGCGGACACGCCGAACGCCGCTTTAAACGGTAAAACGCCTATGGAATGTGCCGATAAACCGAATATGGACGCACTGGCGAAAGATGCCGAGGTGGGTATGTGCCGCACGGTGGCGTCGGGGCTGAAGCCGGGCAGCGACGTTGCCAATCTTTCGGTTATGGGCTATGACCCTGCGGTTTGCTATACGGGCAGGTCGCCGCTGGAGGCTGCGTCTATAGGGGTTGATTTAAGACCGACCGACGTTGCGCTGCGCTGCAATACCGTAACGCTGTCGGATGAAGAAAATTATGAAGACAAAACAATGGTGGATTACTGCGCGGGTGATATTTCAACCGAAGAGGCGCACAAAATAATAGAAACGGTTGAAAAAGAGCTCGGCAGCGATATTTACAAATTTTACGGTGGCGTAAGCTACCGCCACTGCTTAGTGGTAGATAACGGAACTACCGACCTTGGCAATATGACCCCGCCGCACGATATAAGCGGGCGGGTAATAGGCGAGTATTTAAGCAAGAGCGAAAATGCCGCGCCGCTTATTGACCTTATGAAAAAGAGTTATGAAATACTTAAAGACCACCCCGTGAACATAGAACGCCGCAAAAAGGGCTTGCACGAGGCAAACTCCATTTGGCTTTGGGGCGAGGGCAGACGCCCGCAGCTTGAAAACTTTAAGGAGAAAAACGGCGTTTCGGGCTGCGTTGTAAGCGCGGTTGACCTGCTTAAAGGCATAGGAATATGCGCGGGTATGGAAACGCCGGAGGTTGAGGGCGCAACAGGCTATATCGACACCAATTTTGAGGGGAAGACGCAGGCGGGAATTGACGCGTTCAGGCGCGGAACTGACCTTGTTTACCTGCATTTTGAAGCGCCCGACGAGTGCGGTCACCGCGGTGAAGCGCAAAACAAGGTAAAAGCGATTGAAATGATAGACAGCAGGGTGCTTACAAAAATGCTCGACTACTTAAACGGCTGCGGAGACGATTACCGCATACTTATAATGCCCGACCACCCGACCCCGCTTGAAACAATGACCCATTCATCCTCGCCCGTGCCGTTTTTGATATACGACAGCCGCAAAAAGGAAAACGGCGTTTCCTCATTTACCGAGAAAAACGCCGCTGAAACAGGCGAATTTGTAGAGCACGGACCTGATATTATGAATATGCTACTTGAAAAGTAAATCCGGAATATTGCGGCGGGAAAGGTAAAGCACCGTGCCGCCCGTTAAGCCGCCGCAGAAAAGCGAGGCTATAAGCATAAAGGGCAGGTAATAAAGCACGCCCTTGCCGAAAATAAGGGCTGCGACGGCTATTTGAACGATGTTATGCACGGCGGCGCCGCCTATGCTGCAGCCTACCGCCGTTACCGCCTTAAAGCGCGAGAGCGCAATCGCCGCAAGGGTTGATATTACCCCTGCCGAAAGCGAGAAAAGCAGGGCGAACGGCGTGGAAAAAAGCATGGCGGATAAAATTATGCGTGTAATGTTTACAAGCAGCGCGCCGCGAATATCACCCTTAGCTATAAGCAAAAGGCAAATGCAGTTTGCAAGACCTATTTTTATGCCGGGGGCTATAAAAGAAAGGGAAAACAGGCTTTCTATATACCCGAAAATAAGGGCAAGGCATGTAAAAATCCCGTAAAGCGTTATTCTTTTTGCCATTTTCACTCCACCTCTGCTAAAACTTTATTCGGTAAGCATATTATGCTTTCGCCCTTTTTACTTATAGACTTATGGTTTACGCATATTTGATTTTTGCAGTCGGCATAAGAAACCCGCACCTTGCCGTTTTTAATTTCCACGGTATTGCCTGCAAGCACAACCGTTTTATTTTCGTAAAGCGAGCCCGAATATACCGTTTTGTTATTTTCCTTAACCGTCACGGTTTTGCCGCTTTTGGGGGATAAAACAAGCGTTACCGATGCCAAAGCCAAAAGCAAAACCGACAGAATTATAATAAAATCGCCCTTTTTCAGCATTTTTCTACCTGCGTTCATAGAATATTTTCATATTTGATTTTAACATATCTTTACAAAAAAAGAAAGTTATTGTATAATAATTTTTATGAGAAAAAATATCACGCTTCCTATGCTGCTGCTTTTGCTCTTGCTTTGCGGCTGCTCACAGGATGAAAACAAGGCTTTAAACTCCGAAACACGCTTTTTACTTGACACCGCCTGCACCGTTTCCGCCGATTGCGATGACGAAACGCTGAGCGGTGCTTTCGCCGTGTGTGAGGAGCTTGAAAGACTGCTCAGCCGAACGGTTAAGGGCAGCGACGTGTACAGGCTGAACGAGGCTGACGGGTTTGTTTCGGTATCGGACGATACTTTGCGCCTGCTTGAAAAGTCGGTGTATTACGGAAACCTGACCGACGGGAAGTTTGATATAACTATCTGCCCGGTATCGGAGCTGTGGGATTTTAAAAACCAAATAGTACCGAACCGCAGCGAAATAGCCGAGGCGCTAAAAAACGTTGATTACCACAGCATTGAAATAAATGGAAACACCGCGAATTTAAACGGTAAGAAAATCGATCTCGGTGGTATCGCAAAGGGGTATATTACCGATAAGGTGATTTCCTACTTTGAAAGTAAGGGCGTAAAAAAAGCGCTTGTAAACTTAGGCGGCAATATCGGTATGACGGGCAGGTTTAGCATAGGCGTACGCAAGCCGTTTACCGAGGAAATTTTGCTTAATATGCCGCTTGAAAACAAAAGCGCCGCGACTTCGGGAATATACGAAAGGTATATTGAAAAGGACGGGGAAATTTACCACCATGTGTTAGACCCCGCCACCGGGTACGGCGTTAAAAACGAGCTTTCAGCGGTTACGGTAATAGGCGATAATTCGGTGGATTGCGACGCGCTTTCAACCGTTTGCCTGTTGCTCGGCACCGAAAAAGGAAAAGCAATAATTGAAAACACGGCGGGCACCGAGGCGGTTTTTATAAGCCGCGATGGCAATATAAAGCTGACTGCGGGGCTCTACCGTGAAAACGATAAAATATTATTTAAGAGGTAATAACAATGGGTTTATTAAAGGCACTGTTCGGAAATTACAGTGAAAAGGAAATTAAGCGCATAAAGCCTATGCAGGAAAAGGTTTTGGCGCTGGACGAAGAATACCAAAAGCTCACCGATGATGAGCTGCGGCACAAAACGGATGAATTTAAGGAGCGCTTATCGGCGGGTGAAACGCTCGATGATATTCTGCCCGAGGCTTTTGCCGCCTGCCGCGAAGCCGCAAGCCGCGTGCTCGGTATGAAGCACTTCCCGGTGCAGGTAATAGGCGGTATTATACTGCATCAGGGCAGAATTGCCGAAATGAAAACAGGTGAAGGTAAAACGCTGGTTGCAACCCTGCCTGCTTACCTAAACGCGCTCTCAGGCAAGGGCGTGCATATTGTAACGGTAAACGATTACCTTGCAAAGCGCGACTCCGAGTGGATGGGCAAGCTTTACCGCTTTATGGGGCTTACCGTGGGGCTTATTATTCACGGAATGGATCAGGATGAGAAAAAAGCCGCATATAATGCCGATATTACCTACTGCACCAATAACGAGCTCGGGTTTGACTACCTGCGCGATAATATGGTAATTTACAAGGAACAGAAGGTTCAGCGCGGGCACAACTTCGCAATTGTGGACGAGGTTGACTCAATACTTATAGACGAGGCGAGAACCCCGCTTATAATATCGGGTCAGAGCAATAAATCGACCGACTTGTATACCCAGGCAAACCGCTTTGCCTTGACCCTTAAAATGGTAAAGGTTAAGGAAATGGACGATAAGGCGAGCGACGAAGAAACTAACTACGACGGCGACTATGTTGTGGACGAAAAGGCGCACACCGCTACCCTTACCCCCTCGGGCATTAAAAAAGCCGAGCAGTATTTCGGCATTGAAAACCTTAACGATACCGAAAATATAGCGATAGCCCACCATATAAATCAGGCAATACGCGCACACGGCGTTATGAAACGTGACGTTGACTACGTTGTGAAGGACGGCGAGGTTATAATCGTTGATGAATTTACTGGCCGCCTTATGTACGGCAGACGTTACAATGAGGGTCTGCACCAGGCTATTGAGGCTAAAGAGGGCGTTAAGGTTGCGCGCGAGTCAAAAACCCTTGCAACCATTACCTTCCAGAATTTCTTCCGCCTTTACAACAAGCTTTCGGGTATGACGGGTACCGCAATGACCGAGGAAGCCGAGTTCCAGGAAATATACAAGCTGGACGTTATTGAAATACCCACAAACAAGCCGATTGCGCGTGTAGATGAAAATGACGTGGTTTACAAAACCGAAAAGGCTAAATTCAACGCGGTAATTGATAATATAATCGCTTGCCACGAAAAAGAGCAGCCTGTGCTGGTTGGTACGGTCACAATTGAAAAATCCGAGCTTTTGTCGGGTATGCTTAAACGCCGTGGCATAAAGCACAATGTGCTCAACGCCAAGCACCACGAAAAAGAGGCTGAAATTATAGCACAGGCGGGTATGCCGGGCGCGGTTACAATAGCTACCAATATGGCGGGGCGCGGTACCGATATTATGCTCGGCGGTAACGCAGAGTATCTTGCGAAAGCGGCGCTGCGTCATGATGGCTTAAGCGAAGAAATGATTGCTGAGGCAACAGGCTTTGCCGAAACCGACGACGCGGATATAATTTCCGCTCGCGAGCAATACAAGGATTATTACGATAAATTCAAGGCGGAAATCGCCCCCGAGGCTGACAGAGTAAGGCAGGCGGGTGGACTTTGCATTATAGGCACCGAGCGCCACGATTCAAGACGAATTGATAACCAGCTGCGCGGGCGTGCCGGCCGTCAGGGCGACCCCGGTACCACAAGATTTTACGTTTCGCTTGAAGACGACCTTATGCGCCTGTTCGGCGGCGAACGCATTTCCAATTTGATGGAGACCTTAAAGGTTGACGACGACACCCCGCTTGAAAGCTCCATGCTCTCCCGCACGATTGAAAGCGCGCAGAAGAAGAAAGAGGGCATGAACTTCGCAACCCGTAAGAACGTTTTGCAGTACGACGACGTAATGAACAAGCAGCGTGAGCTTATTTACAGCCAGCGCAACAAGGTGCTTGACGGCGAAAACCTTAAAGATACCGTACTGAAAATGATAGACGAAACAATTGAGGAGTACTCAAAAATTTACCTTGCCGACGAAGCAGTTCACGATAACTGGGATTTAAACGGTATGCGCGAATATTTCTTAGGCTGGGTAACTACGCCTGAGGATTTGCACTTTACCCCCGAGGAGCTTGGCAACACCACAAGGGAAGAGGTTGCCGAAAACTTAAAGGAAAAGGCGCACGCGCGCTATGAGCAGCGCGAGGAAGAATTTGGCAGCGATATTATGCGTGAAATCGAGCGCGTAATGCTGCTCAGATGCGTTGATACAAACTGGATGGATCACATTGACGCTATGGATCAGCTGCGCCAGGGCATAGGTCTTCGCGCCTACGGTCAGCATGACCCCGTTGTGGAATACCGCAACGACAGCTACGATATGTTTGAGGCTATGACCAACGCAATACGCGAGCAGACCGCTAAACTTGTGCTTACCGTTCGCGTTCGCCGCAATGAGGAAGTAAAGCGTGAAAAGGTTGCAGAGGAAACAAACGCGGGCGATAAGCCCCTTACCGTAAAGGGTAAGGGCGTTGTGAGCAAAAACGCGCTTTGCCCCTGCGGCAGCGGTAAAAAATACAAGCGCTGCTGCGGCAAGGATCTTGACGATTAAATTTAAAACGGAGCGATGAAAAATGCTTGAAAATGTTGAGCCTTTGCGCGTATTTCATTATTTTGAAAATATATGCGCCATTCCGCATGGCTCGGGGAATACCGACGGAATAAGCGAGTTTTGCGTGAATTTTGCAAGGGAGCACGGTCTTGAATACAAAAAGGACGCGCTCAATAACGTTATAATCAAAAAGGCGGCGACCGCGGGGTACGAAAACCACCCGACCGTAATTTTGCAGGGGCACCTTGATATGGTGTGCGAAAAAACCGCCGACTGCGATATTGATTTTAAAAAGGACGGCTTGCGCCTTGTGCTCACAGGCGATATGCTCTCGGCTGACGGCACTACCTTGGGTGCTGACGACGGCATAGCCGTTGCTATGATACTGGCGGT
>OIYS01000818.1_pt1 | contig 18683 bp, 16 predicted proteins | sample 1588271 | NCBI WGS metagenome assembly OIYS01 (sample SAMN03283286) | human gut metagenome | biome: human-associated habitat; material: feces | host: Homo sapiens | place: Peru | collected 2012
GTTAATCTTTCGGCATCAACCGTTGTTTCACCAAAAAGTTGGATATTTAACTCTAATCTCTTCATAATTCACCTCAATTAATTAAAACTTTCTTCAATTGATTTACTTGTATTCCTAAGTTCTGTTTGAATACTTTGAATTTTATCAGCATGCTTATTTATCAATTTTACAAGTTCCTTTAATTCTTCGTTAATTTGTGTCAATTTTACTTTGCTTGCTATAGCAGCTTGAAGGGTTTCTTGTCCAGAATCTCCTGTATAACCACCTTCTATCTGTCCACACGCTTTTGAAAATTCACTTAAAGCATTATCGATATTAGCAGTTTCTGTATTAATTTCATTTGCTGCTCTTTTTATGTCTTCAGTACTAAGTTTAATTACGCTCATTTTCCACACTCACTTTCTATCATTTCTATAATATGATTATATGGTATCATACTATTTTAAAAATTTCAAGAATTTAGTAATTTTAGTTGAAATAAACGTAAGAAAAATGTCAATAAAAGTATTTAAAATTTATTTTATATTTGATTTTTTTACATATTTCATGGATATTATGTTGTCAAAAAAAGCCTAATTATGAAGTTAAGCTCTTCTTTTTATAGTTGATTAAGTAATCATTTTATTTAATCTTTATTTATTTTTATTATTATTTGGTAAGATTTATCAAAATCTAGTTCATTTAGCTGCATATCTATTCCATTTTGTTTTATTTCTTCTACAACATCTTTTATTTTTGATACTGCTGTTTGCAAATTATAACTTGCTGGTGGTGGTGTTGGTTCTGTTGACTGTAATGGAATATTCATGGACTTAAAATCTGGTGGAGCAAAATAGTCTCTTTCAGCAGCTTCTGGATTATTATTAATATCTGATTTTACAATTGCCTCGGCTGGTGTTATAAAATTATTATTAGAATTATTATTTGTAACCTTATATGTTGGTATTGATGGTGCACTATTTATATTTAGTAAACTATCTAATGATGAAGCATTTTTGTTAACACTTGGTGTCATGCCTATATCTTGAGCATTATTTTTTATCGCATTTATATCAACATTGGTATTAGCATTCATTGGTGCTGGTGGCTCTGTATTGTCATCGTCTTCTGAAACTTCACCATAGTTTATAAATTTTGGTTTGTATTGTGAACTTTCCATACCATTTGGTGGAGCTATTGTTACTTTTCCTATTTCTTCTTGTTGTTCTACTTCAAAACTTGCTGGCTTTAGAGGATTGGAATTTATATAGCTTGGAGTAATTTGAACTTGATTATTATCCATACTATTATTCTCCTTATTTATTGTTTTTTGAGGGTTAAGCGAATTTATTTCTTCTTCTAACATTCTTACAGACATTTTATTGCTTATTATTTTCTTTAGTAAATCTTTTTGTGTCTTAGGATTATCAACGTTTAGTAAAGCTCTGGCATGTCGTTCCGATATTTGCTCTTTTAATAGAGCATCTTGGATATCATCTGGTAAAGATAGTAGTCGCAGTTTGTTTGCTATAGCTGATTGACTTTTGCCTAATGTTTTAGCTAGTTCTTCTTGAGTTAGTTGATCTAACTCTAATATTTTTTGACAAGTCCTAGCTTCCTCTATTGCATTTAGATTCTTTCTCTGTAAATTCTCTAGTAAAGCAACTTTTGAACTTTCTTTATCATCAAGGTCTCTAATTATTGCCGGAATTTTCGTTAATCCTGCTAGAGCTGAGGCTTTGTAACGTCTTTCACCTGCAATAATCTCATATTTACCATTTACCCTTCTAACTATTATTGGTTGTATTACACCATGTTCTTTTATCGAAACTGCCAATTCTTTTAGTGCTCTTTCATCAAAAACTTCACGTGGTTGAAATCTATTTGGGATTATATCATCTAAATGTAAATATACTACTTCATCTCTAATATCATTATTCATAGTGTCCCCTCGCTTTTATCCCTATTTTATTATATTATAATTTATTTTTTGTCTAGATTCAAGAAATATTTGTTAACTACTCTTTTCTTTTAGAAGCTCTATAAAAATCGATATACTTATTTTGTTATTTACTTATGAATTAAACTCAGAAAATAAGTTTTTATTATCAGTGACTTTTTTAGAGTTAATTTATGGTTTCAAGTTGGTTAGAGTTTTACTTACAAAAAAATTGAGTTCGTAAACTCAATTGGATTTTCTTAGTTAAAATTTCCGGTTGATTTAAATGTATCAGATAAATCAATCACGGTTTCGTCTACCTTTCTTGTTAAGACAGTGTGATAACCGTTGGCATTTGCTGGCAATAAACTAATTACTTCTGAAATACCATTAAGTTTATCATAGGAATTAAATTTCTTAGTTTTGTCTTGCTGATTCCAATTAGTATTAATCTCTTTTAATATTGGAACATACTCAACTGTACCGTCTTCCATTAAATATAGAATTGCAGATGAATTTGCATCTTGTCCTGGTCCATCAATTAGTACCTGTGTTATCTTTTTATCAAAAGTTTTTGTAACTAATGGTTGGGACAAACTTGTTTCTACTGATGTGTCTATTTTGCATTCTCTATAATAACAAGATTTCTTAGACTATTTTCTAGTGGCAGATGGAAATTTATAATATTAGATATATTACAATTATATTTTTTTAATATTTTTTTTGATGCTTCCAGTTCATTATCAATATTTGCTTTCATAGCTATTAATTTACCTTCTTTTTTTAGTAAATGGCTACACAATATAATTAGCTTATCTAGTGAAGCAACTGCTCTTACTGTTACTACATCAAACTTTTCATTATACTCTTCTGATCTTACATGAATTGCTTCAATATCTTTTAATCCTAATTCTTTTATTATTTCATTTAAGTAAATTACTCGCTTGTTTTTTGAATCTATTAGCTTTATTTTTAAGTGTGGATAAGCAATTTTTAAAACTATACCAGGGAAACCAGCTCCACTACCCACATCACATAACGTTTCTTGTTTTTCTAAATCCACTGCTTTAACTACAGATAAACTGTCATAAAAGTGTTTTAAATACACTTCTTTTTTTTCTGTTATTCGTGTTAGATTAATTTTTTTATTCCACTCTAATAAAAGTTCATAGTATTCTTCTAATTGAGAAAGTTGATTTTCATTTAAAAATACATTTATTTTGGCTAATTCATTTATAAACTGTTCTCTATCCATTCTGACCATTCCTTTTTAAATATACCATCAATATTGATATATCAGATGGGTTTACACCACTGATTCTTGAAGCTTGGCCTATTGTTGTAGGCTTAATTTCAGTTAATTTTTGACGTGCTTCACTTGCTAGATTAGGCACTTTAGCATAATCTATTGTGTCTGGAATTTGTTTTTTTTCTAAAGAAAGCATTTTTTCAGCTTCTTTTACTGCTTTTTTGATATATCCTTCATATTTAGCATTTATTTCCACTTGCTCTTGTTCTGCTTTGGTATAATTTAATTCTACAAATCTTTTTAATTGCTCAATATTTATTTCTGGGCGTTTTAGTAATTCATATAATGAGATTCCATCTTTTAATGGAGTTGAATTTATTGATTCTATATATTTATTTATTTCTGGTTGTGGTGTTATTCTAGTATTCTTTAATAATTCTTCCAATTCTTTTATGTTGGCTAATTTTAATTCAAAATTTTTATATTTTTTTTCATTTACTAGTCCTATTTCGTATCCATATTTAGTTAATCTTATATCGGCATTATCGTTTCTTAATAATAGTCTATACTCTGCTCTGGAAGTTAATAAACGATATGGGTCCTTTATTCCTTTTGTTACTAAGTCATCTATTAATACACCTATATATGATTCATTTCTTTTTAAAACTAGTGGTTCTTTATTTTCTAGCTTTAATGCAGCGTTTATTCCAGCTATTAAACCTTGACCTGCAGCCTCTTCATATCCACTTGTTCCATTAATTTGTCCTGCTGTATATAGTCCAGATATTAATTTAGTTTCTAATGATTGCTTTAATTGTGTTGGATCTATAGCATCATACTCTATTGCATAAGCATATTTCAATATTTTAGCATTTTCTAAACCTGGTAAAGAATGAACCATTAGTTCTTGAATATTTCTTGGCATACTAGTTGAAAAGCCTTGAATATAAATATCATCATAATATATGCTTTCTGGTTCTAAAAAAAGTTGATGGCGTTCTTTATCACTAAATCTTACTATTTTATCTTCTATTGATGGGCAATATCTTGGACCTACTCCTTCTACGTAACCTCCATACATACTTGATTCTTTTAGATGCTTTTTTATTATTTCATGAGTTGTTGGAGTTGTATAGATTAAGTGACATGGAATTTGATTTGATACATCGTAGTATGATTTATTATCGTAGGAGAATGTTCTTATTTCTTCATCACCTGTTTCTAATTTAGTTTTTGTATAATCTATCGAGTCTTTAGCAACTCTTGGAGGAGTTCCTGTTTTTAGTCTCAATATTTTAAAACCTAATTCTTTTAATTTATTACTTAAATCTTTGGATTCTTTTTCTCCATGAGGCCCACCAGAATTTTTTTCAGAACCTCTTAATATAACTGCTCTTAAATATGTTCCTGTTGTTAATATTACGGCTTTCGAAAGTATTTTTGTACTATCTTCTAAAACTACACCTTTTATTTTATTATCTTCTGTAATTAAGTTTTCTACCATAGCTTCTTTTATATCTAGATTTTTTTCATCTTGAAGTACTTGTAACATTTCTTTTGGATATACTATTTTGTCAATTTGTGCTCTTAATGCTTGTACGGCTGGTCCCTTTTTTGTATTTAACATTTTAATTTGAAGTGTAGCTTTATCTGCTATTTTTGCCATTTCACCACCTAGAGCATCTATTTCTCTTACAACAATACCTTTAGCTGGACCACCTATTGATGGATTACATGGCATGTCGGCTATATTATTTATATTACCTGTTATTAATAGAGTCTTATGATTTTTTCTGGCACTTGCTAAAGCAGCTTCACACCCTGCATGGCCTCCACCTACTACTATAATTTCATATTCCATTTTTTCACCTTCTTTTTTGCTTTAGACTATTATTTTCCAACACAGAAATTTTTAAATAAATTATCTATTATTTCATCACTATATGTTATACCTATTATTTCACCTAGCAGTTCAAAACATTCTTTTAAGTCTATTTCAATCATATCTATTGGCATATCATTTTTAAGTGCTTCTTCGGCTGAGATTAAACTTTGATATGCACGTTTGGCTAAGGATATTTGTCTACTTGAACTTAAATAAGTATAATCCTTTGTTTTTAATTTATCTGTATTAAATAACTCCTTTATTTTTTTTCTTAATGGTTCGATTCCTTCTCTTGTTGCTGTTGTAGTTCTAACAATGTTGTCTAATTTATCTGAAATTTGTAATTTGTTTTCTAAATCTGTTTTATTTACAACAATTATTCTTTGAGTATTTTTTGTTTTTTCTAATATAATTTTATCTTCATCTGATAATTCAGAATTATTATTTAAAACTACTATTACAAGATCAGCTTCATCTATTAGGAAAAGACTTTTTTCAACACCTATTTTTTCTACTACATCTTCTGTTTTTCTAATACCAGCAGTATCTATGATGTTTAGCAGAATTCCATCTAGATATATTTCACCTTCTACTATATCTCTTGTTGTTCCTGGAATATCTGTTACTATGGCTTTTTCTTGTTGTAATAGTTTATTTAGAATACTGCTTTTACCAACATTTGGTTTTCCTATGATAATTGTCTTTATTCCATTTTTTATTATATTTGCATCTTTTGATTCATTAATTAAAATAGATAGTTTTTCTTTCATTGTGCTTATATTTTTTGCTATATCGTTTCTGGTTACTACTTCAATATCATAGTATTCTGGATAATCAATATTAACTTCTATCGATGATAGTAATTGTTTTAGGGACTCTCTAAAGTTTGTTACTAGTGTTGATATTTTTCCTTCTACTCCTGATAAAGCTATTTTTCTAGCTTCTTCACTTTTACTGTTAACTATATCCATTATTGATTCACTTTCTATTAAGTCTATTCTTCCATTTAAGAAAGCTCTCTTAGTGAATTCACCGGGTTCAGCTAATCTGGCTCCATTATTTAGCATTGTTTCTAGTATTCTATTTGTTGTAGTTATTCCTCCATGGCAATTTATTTCTACTACATCTTCTGTTGTAAATGTTTTGGGCTTTTTCATTATTGAAACTAACACTTCATCTATTACTTCATTGTCATCTATGATATAACCATAATTTATAGTATGAGATGAAACCTTCGTTAAATCTTTACCTTTAAAGCATTTATTTACTATTTTAATTGCTTCATTTCCACTTAGTCTTATAATCGATATGGCTCCTGTTGCTACCGCAGTTGAAATGGCTACTATTGTGTCTTCCATAATATATTTATAATCTAATTCAATCTTATAGATTTTTATTAGCTTCCTTTCTACTTATTCTTTTACTTCAAAAAAAGAAGATTAATCTTCTTTTGGTTTTATTACTACGTAACGATTAGGTTCTTCTCCTTCGCTTTCTGTATATACGAATTTATTATTTGTTAATGCATTATGAATAATTCTTCTTTCATATGAGTTCATTGAGTCTAGTTTTACTTCTACTTTTGTATTTTTTACGTCCCTTGCTAGGCGTCGTGCTAAAGACTCTAAGCTTTTTTCATGTTTTTCCTTATATTCGTTTACATCTATTACAAATTTAAATGTTGTTCCAAGTTCTTTTAAAATATGTTGACTAGTTATTATTGATAATGCTTTTAAGTTTTTTCCACCTTTTCCTATCAATAGGTTATCTTTATCAGAATATATCGTATATTTTACTGTTTCATTTTGATTTTTAACTTCTATATTGGCAGCAAATCCTAAGTCTTTTAGAAGTTTTAGAAGATATTCTTTTATGTATCTTACTACTTCCCTTTTCTCTATTACTTCTATTTCAACCTTTTTTCCTTTAAATAATCCTGCCTTTTTTGTTTCTAATTCTTTAATAATTAAATTATCTTTTGTTTCTTGTAATGCTATAGTTGCATTTGAAATGGCCTCATCAATAGTTTTTCCGCTATATTTATTTTTTTCCATTTACTTCCTTACTCCTTTTAATTAAAATATTTTGAACTATTGTAAAAGCATTGGATGTTACCCAATATATACCTAAAGCAGATGGCATTAATATTGACGTAAATACTATCATTACTGTCATCATTACTGGCATCATTTGCATATTAGGAGCTGACATATTACCAGTAGCATTTAGTTTAAATGAATAGAATGTTGAAAGTCCTATTAGTGCTACTAGAATTAAATATACATACCAATTACCAGTCATTATTCCTACTGATGGAGTTGTTCCTAACTGTAGGCCTAAAAATTTTCCTTCAAATATAGCTGGTGTTCTTTGGACTGCTTCAAAGAAAGCAATGAATAAAGGCAATTGTAACATTGAGAATAAGCAACCAGCCATTGGATTAATATTGTATTTTTTATAAATCATTAACATTTCTTGATTTTGTTTCATCATTGATTCTTGATCTTGCTTATCTTTATATTTTTTTTGCAATCTATCTAGCTCTGGTTGAGCTTTTTTTATTAATTCTGATTGAATTGCAGTTTTTTTGGTTATAGGGAAAGCAATTAGTCTAATTATTAAGCTTATTATTATTAACGAAATTGCATAATTCTTAACTTTTATTCCCAATGTAATTAAAATAAATGCTAATGGTTTTACAAAAAGGCCAGTCCATAATCCTTCATATTTTCCTGAATTAACTTTAAAGTTTTCACATTTTGGAAGTTTTTCTATATTTACTCCATTCTTTTCATATGCTTTTATTGTTTCTTTGTTTGCTGGCTGACATATGATGTTTTTGGTTAGGTTTTGACCTGTTGCTTCATTTTTTACAGGTTTTTTGTTCTTGTCAGTTAATGTTGTTGTACAACCCGTTGTGATTAAAAGTAACAGTACTATTAATAATATTTTAATTTTTTTGTTACTTGCTTGTACTTTTTTCATAGTTTGTATCCTTTCTTATACTATATATTAATGAGGCAAGAGAATTATTTAATTCTTGATAATTACAATCCTTTGCACTTCCTCTTAATATTATAATATAATCTCTATTTTTTATATAGCTTTTTTTACAATTATCGACAATTTGTCTTATTATCCTTTTATATTTATTTCTATGTACAGCATTTCCAACCTTTTTACCTACAGATATGCCGTACCTTGCATATGGTAAATTATTTGGTTTTGAATATAATATAAAATACTTATTTTTATTTAGGTTTCCTGTTTTAATTATTTTTTCAAAATCTCTTGTTGATTTTACTATATATAATTTTCTCATAATTCACCTCTATGATAGTAAAAAACCACTGTTTTATCCCAGCGGTTATTTTATTTGCAAAGTTTTTTACGTCCCTTGCGACGACGACGATTTAAAATATTAGTTTTTTTTCTTGCAAAAAAGCCTAGTTTTTTTGCTTTTTTACGATTATTTGGTTGATATGTTCTTTTCATTTGCTCCACCTCCAGACATAAATCTACATTATTATAATAATATATTATTGTATTTGTCAAATAAAACTTTAAATAATTGTAAAAATTGTTATTTCAACAATATCCACAATTCTGTTTAAAACTTTTATTAATATGTGAATTAAAAATCTGTGGAAAATGTGGAAAACTTAATTTTATCATTATATTACAAGTGTTTAAATGTGGAAAAAATTGTGGAAAGCATGTGAATTAAATTTTTTATTATAAAATTGTTTCTTTTTTCCACAATTTAAGGTAAACTATTCGTAGTTTATTAGTTATCTTGTGGGGAGATGGTAGAATGAATGTCGATATTTTATGGGCTAAGTTCTTAGGTCTAGCAAAAGATGAATTAACTTCTCTTGCTTTTGACACTTGGTTTGCCGATACTCAACTTTATAAATTAATTAATGATAAAGCTTACATTGTAGTACCAATGCCAATTCACAAGAAACATCTTATAGATAATTATTCACAATTGATTAAAGATAATTTATCTGAAATAACTGGTAGTCAATATGAGATAATCCTGTTATTGAAAGAGGAAATAGAAAAAGAATTTCCACCTGAAAAGGTTGTTATACAAAATAATAAAAATAACAATGCAATTAATTCTAATTTAAATTCAAAATATAACTTTGATAATTTTATAGTAGGTAATAGCAATAAATTTGCACAAGCGGCGGCATTGTCAGTTGCAGAGAATCCAGGTAGTATGTATAATCCTTTGTTTATTTATGGTAATAGTGGGCTTGGTAAAACACATCTGATGCATGCTATTGGAAATTATATAGTTTCAAATAGTAATAAACGTGTTTTGTATGTAACAAGTGATCAATTTATTCAAGATTTTATTGGAATTAATAAAAAAGATAATAGTGGGACAAACTTTAATTATGTTGATTTTTTTAAGAACAAGTACCGGAATGTTGATGTTTTGATAATAGATGATATCCAATTTTTAGGTGGAGCCACACAAACACAACAAGAATTTTTTCATACATTTAACACTTTATATAATGATAGTAAACAAATTATAATATCATCGGATAGGTCTCCAGACGATTTAAAATTGTTAGAAGATCGTTTAAGAACTAGATTTTGTTGGGGACTTACAGTTAATATTTTTCCTCCTGATTTTTCAATGAGAACTGAAATATTAAGGAAAAAGATAGTAGGGGGGAATTTTGAAAAGGAAATACCAGAAGATGTTATAGAATATATTGCTTCTAACATAGGAACGGATGTTAGGCAACTAGAGGGTTCTATAACAAGATTAATAGCATATTCCACAATAATGGGTGGAGTAGAAATTACCTTAGATTTAGCTATTGAGGCATTAAAAGACTTTATAAGTAAAGGTATGGGAGAAAAAAATGATATCCACAGAATACAAAAGATTGTAGCAGAGTATTTTCAAATATCTGTTGAAGATATTAGAAGTAAAAAAAGAAGCTCAAATATTTCTTTTCCACGGCAAATTGCTATGTACTTATGTAGAAATATGACCAGTGAATCATTTCCTAAGATAGGAACTGAATTTGGTGGAAAGGACCATTCTACGGTAATGCATTCTGTTGAAAAGATTGAAAATGAAATAAAAGTAAATAAAGACTTATCAAATATAATTGAAAAGTTAAAGAAAGATATAGGGGTTGTGTAAAAATATATCCTATTAACAATTTTTCCACAGATTAAATTTTATGTTTAGTCTTTAATTTATAAAGAAAAAGTTAGTTTTTAACTTTTTCCACAGTAATAATATAAATATATTAAAAGAAGGAAGGAATTATATATGAAATTAAAAATTAAAAAAGATTTATTATTAGAGGCTTTAAATAAGGTATCAAAAGCTATTTCAACTAAAAATTTAATACCTGTTCTTGCTGGAATTAAATTTGAACTTAAGAAGAAAAAATTAACTCTAACAGCAAGTGATAATGATATTACTATTCAAACTGTTATAGAGTCTGTGAATGATGATTTTATAATAGAAAAAGAGGGTAGTATTATAGTTCAAGGAAAGTATATTTTAGATATTGTTAGGAAACTTCCTGATAAATATATAAATATTGAAGTTATAGATGAATTAAAAATTCGTATTTATACAGAAAATAGTGAATTTAATTTAAATGGAATTAGCGAAAGCGAATATCCAAATATTGGTTTAGAAGAAAGTAAGAAGAAAATTACTATTAAAGCTAATATATTAAAGAGTATAGTTAATCAAACTGCTTTTGCTGCATCTAATGAAGAAAGTAAGCCGGTATTAACTGGAATAAACTTTAATATTGTAGGAAATTTATTGGAATGTAATTCTACAGATTCGTATAGATTGGCTAGAAAAGTTGTTAGTCTAGAAAAACCTAGTGAAGATAACTATAACATTGTTATACCTAGTCATAATATTATAGAATTTTCAAGAATTATTAATGATGATGAGCTTGTTGAAATCCATATATTTAATAACAAAATCTTATTTAAAACTGGTAATTTAAAGTTTGAATCACGATTAATAAATGGTACATATCCTAATACTGCTAATTTATTACCAGAAAATTCATTCCTAGTAATAAGTACTAAATTATCTGATTTTTATGATGTAATTGATCGTGTTAGTATATTAACTAGTGATAAAGAAAAAAATATAGTTACATTAGAAACAGATGGTGATACTTTAATATTAAAGAGTAGTTCAGTAGAAATAGGTAGAGTGGAAGAAAAAATGAAAATTACTAAGAACAATGATGAAAATATTAAGATTTCTTTCAGTGCAAAGTATATGATGGAAGCATTAAAAAGTTTTTCCACAGAAACTGTTGATATTCATTTTGTAGGTGAAATAAAACCCATATTAATAAAGTCTAGTGAAGATGAGACCTTAACTCAACTTGTCTTACCAATTAGAACATATTAATACTATTTTGTAGAATTTGTGTAAAAATTGTTAATTATATTAATAGAGAAGATGAAAATCTTCTTTTCATTTTACAAAAAACGTCATTTTTTGACAAAGAAATATGGTATTTTATTGTCGAAAACAAATTAGTTTTCATTGAGGGGGAAAAAATATGAAATATGAAATAAGTAATGGAACTTTAGCAATAGTTCCAAATGATGGTAATTCAAGTGTTGTTTATGAAGATGAGGAGAGATACATTATAGATGATTTGCCATTTAAAATAATGGAAGATAGTTGTAAATATTTTGGTAGTACATATAATGGACGTAAGGATGGAGCAAAGGAAATACTTGGTGCTGAGTATAAAGTGCCAATAGTTATTGATAATTCAAATGATTTGATTGTTTTTCCAACAACTTCACCTCTAGCTGAAGATTGTATTTGGGTTTCTTTAAAAAGAGTAAAGAGATTTGAAAAAATTGATTTTAACAATACTAAATTAATTTTTGATAATAATATTGAATTGATAGTTCCGTGTTCGTATAGAACAATAGAAAATCAGATATCAAGAGCATCTAGATTGGATCTAATAATGAGAAATAGAAAAAAAGTATAAATTTATAGAAAAAATAGTTATTAATAACTATTTTTTCATGGTTTATTTGCATTTTTATGATATAATATTCATGTATGTATAGGACTACTGTAGTAGGGGATAGGTGATTGTATGAGCCTCTTTGTGGGTTTTAAATGAATTTAACTAAAATTAATCTTACTAATTTTAGAAATTATTCTAAAGTTAATATTAACCTTGGGTCTAAAATAAATATATTTATAGGAGATAACGCTCAAGGTAAGACTAATATATTAGAATCTATCGTAGTTTTGGCACTTACAAAGTCACATAGATCTATTACTAATCCTGATATTATACAATTTAATAAAAAAAAGTCCATAATTAAGGGTACTGTTAAAAAAAATAGGCTTATTTCTAATTTAGAAGTTGAGCTAGGTGATGGTTATAAAAAAATCAGTGTTAATGGTACTGAAATTAGAAAGTTATCAGATTATATTTCTAATTTAAATATTATATTGTTTTCACCTGATGATTTAGAGCTTATAAAAGGATCACCTAGTATACGAAGAAATATGTTAAATATTGAATTATCACAGATATCAAATACATATTTAAATGTTTATAACGAGTATAATAAAATATTAAAAACAAGAAATGAATATCTTAAAATTCTTTTTAATAACAGTATAGCTGATAAAAAATATTTAGATATAATTACAGAAAAACTTATATCATCAGCGGTGATTATTTATAAAAAGAGGCAGGAATACCTAGATATAATTAATAGCAGAATTAATTATTATTATAAAAATATAAGTGGTAATGATGGCTTGAAAGTTCAATATGTTCCTAATATTAAATTGACTTCTTTTGATGATGATGAAATAAAGCAGGAGTTGAAAAAAGTTTTTGATAAAAACTACGTGAAGGAACTTAATTATGGTATGACTATGTATGGACCACATAGGGATGATTTTACTTTTTATTTTAATGATAATGATTTAAAAGCGTTTGGTTCACAGGGACAACAAAAATTAGCAGTCTTAGCTTTTAAATTATCAGAAATATCAATATTTAGAAATTTTATTGGAAATGATCCTGTATTACTATTAGATGATGTTTTTGGTGAATTAGATATAAAGAAAAAAAATAAATTGTTAAAACTTATTATTGATGAAAATATACAAAGTATTATAACAACTACTGATGTAAAAAATATAAATAAAAAATATTTAACTGATGCTTTTATATATGAAGTTAATAATGGAAAAGTAGAAAGAAAGTAGGTAATTAAATGGATAATGAAAAGGTGCAACAAACTTATGATTCTTCTTCTATACAGGTTTTAGAGGGGTTAGAGGCTGTAAGAAAAAGACCTGGAATGTATATAGGTAGTACTAGTTCTAGAGGATTACATCATTTAGTTTGGGAGATTGTTGATAATGCTATTGATGAAGCTTTAGCTGGGTATTGTACTCACATTGAGGTTACTATTGGTAAAGATAATAGTATAACAGTAAAAGATGATGGTAGAGGTATTCCTGTTGATATTCATCCTAAGACTGGAAAGAGTACTGTTGAAACAGTTTATACAGTATTGCATGCTGGTGGTAAATTTGGTGGTGGAGGATACAAAGTTTCAGGAGGACTCCATGGTGTAGGTGCCAGTGTTGTTAATGCATTAAGTGATTGGCTTGAAGTAAGGGTTTATAAAAATGGTAATGTTTATTATCAAAGATATAGTAGAGGAGGTCATCCTGATAACCCATTAGAAATTATAGACAAATGCGATGCTAATAGAACTGGTACAACTGTTAGTTTTAAACCTGATGATGAAATTTTTACTGAAACTACAGTTTATGATTATGATATTTTAATGAAAAGATTAAGAGAACTTGCTTTTTTAAATAAAGGTTTAAGGATAACTTTATATGATGATAGAGTTCCAAATAAGAAAGATTCTTTCTGCTATGAAGGTGGAATTACTGAATATGTTGAAATGTTAAATAAAAATAAAAATCCAATTCATCCAACTATAGTTGATGTTTCTGGTAAAGATAAAGATATTAGTGTTGAGGTAGCTTTACAATATAATGAAAGCTATAATTCTTGTATTTATTCTTTTGTTAATAATATAACAACTCCTGAGGGAGGAACTCATGAGGATGGTGTTAGACGAGCTTTAACTAGAGTTTTAAATAAATATGCTACTAATATTGGTGCATTAAAAGATAAAGATGATCCTTTAACTGGTGATGACGTAAGAGAAGGTATTACTTTAATTGTTTCTGTTAAACATCCAGATCCACAATTTGAAGGTCAAACTAAGACGAAACTTGGTAATAGTGAGGTAAGAGGTATTGTGGATAAAATATTTTCTGAAGCTTTTGAAAGATTTTTAATGGAAAATCCTGATCAAGGTAAAGTAATTATTGAAAAATCTATGACTGCTAGCAGAGCCAGAGTAGCTGCTAAAAAGGCTAGAGAGTTAACTAGACGTAAAGGTGATTTGGATATTACTAATTTTTATGGAAAACTTTCTGATTGTAAAAGCAAGGATGCATCAATAAGTGAAATATTTTTAGTCGAAGGTGATTCTGCTGGTGGTTCTGCTATTAAGGGTAGAGATAGCATGACACAGGCAATTTTACCTTTAAGAGGAAAGATATTGAATGTTGAAAAGGCTAGATTAGATAGGGCTTTATCAAATGAAGAAATTCGTACTATAATTACTGCTTTTGGTACTGGAATAGGTGAGGAATTTGATCTTTCTAAGTTAAGATACCATAAAATAATAATTATGACGGATGCAGATGTTGATGGTTCACATATTAGAGTTCTATTATTAACATTGTTTTATAGATTTTTTAAACCAATTGTAGAAGCTGGACATGTTTATGCAGCTCAGCCACCTCTTTTTGTTATTAAGCATGGAAAAACAATTAAATATGTTTTAAATGAACAAGAAAGAGATGAATATTTGGCTACTCTTGCTCCAAATACTAAGTATGAGATAGCGAGAATGAAAGGTTTAGGAGAAATGGATGCTGAAGAATTGAATGAAACAACCATGGATATTCATAAGCGTATATTAAGACAAATTACAATAGATGATGCAGTTGCGGCTGATGAGGTATTTTCACAGTTAATGGGTGAAGAAGTTGCCCCTAGACGTGAATTTATTGAAACTAATGCCACATATGTGGAAAATCTAGATATATAGGAGGTAGCATTGTGGATAGATTAGAGCAAAACAATATAGTTAAAGAAGTGCGTGACTCATTTTTAGAATATTCTATGAGTGTTATAGTGGCAAGAGCTTTACCTGACCTTAGAGACGGTTTAAAGCCTGTTCACAGACGTATTTTGTATTCAATGTATGAATCTGGTTATACACCTGATAAACCTCATAAAAAGAGTGCTAAAACGGTTGGAGAGGTTATGGGTAATTACCATCCCCATGGTGATTCTAGTATATACGAAGCTATGGTTAGAATGGCACAAGACTTTTCATATCGTTACATGTTAATAGATGGACATGGGAATTTTGGTAATATTGAAGGTTATGGTGCAGCAGCAATGCGTTACACTGAATCACGTTTATCAAAAATTTCGTTGGAATTATTAAGAAATATTAATAAAAATACTGTAAATTTTGTTCCAAATTTTGATGAGCAAACTAAGGAACCTGAAGTTTTGCCTTCGAGATTTCCTAATATTTTGGTTAATGGAACTACTGGTATAGCTGTTGGTATGGCTACAAATATTCCACCTCATAACTTACGAGAAGTTATAGATGGATGTGTTGCTTATATTGATAATCCTGATATTGATGTTGATGGCTTGATGCAGTATATTAAGGGACCTGATTTTCCTACTGGTGCTACTATTTTAGGAAATAGTGGAATTAGAAAAGCTTACGAAACTGGTAGAGGCAGTATTACAATTAGAAGTAAAGCTCAGATAGAAGAAGTAAATGGTAAACAACACATTATTATTGACGAGGTACCTTATGGTGTTAACACATTGGAGTTGAAAAATAAGGTTGCTGAGCTCGTTCATAATAAAACGATAGAAGGTATTGCTGATTATCATTCTGATTTAAAAAATGGCATAAAGATAACAATTACTTTGAAAAAGGATGCTAATGCTCAGGTAGTTTTAAATAAGCTATATAAGCATACTTCTTTTCAAACGACTTATGGTATCATCTTTTTAATGCTAGATCAGGGTGTACCTAGGACGCTCGGATTGAAGGATATTATATCTAAATATATTGATTTTCAAAAGGAAGTAATTATAAGAAGAACTAAATTTGACTTAGATGTTGCAGAGAAGAAAGTTCATATTTTGGAAGGATTAAAAATAGCTTTAGATAATATTGAAGAAGTAATTAAGTTGATAAGAGCGGCTAAATCTGATGATGAAGCTAGAGTTGGTTTAACTACTAAGTTTAATTTAACTGAAATACAAGCTAATGCTATTTTAGAAATGAAATTGCGTCGTTTAACTGGCTTGGAAAGAGATAAAATCGAAAATGATTTGAATGAGTTATTAAAAACTATCGAAGAATTGAAATCTATTTTAGCTAGTGATCATAGAGTTTTAGAAGTAATTAAAACTGAATTGCTTGAAATTAAAGATAAATATGGTGATGAAAGACGTACAAATATTGATATGACTGCTATTGAATATATAGAAGATGAATCATTAATTCCAGAAGAGGATGTAATAATTACTCTTACTAATAATGGTTATATTAAGAGAATAAAAGCTGATACCTACAAAACTCAAAATCGTGGTGGAGTTGGTATTAAAGGAATGTCTACTAATGAATCTGACTTTGTTGATCATTTGATTTATATGAGAACTCATGATTATATTTTGTTCTTCTCTAATAAAGGAAGGGTTTATAGACTAAAAGGATATGAGATACCAGAGTATTCTAGACAATCAAAGGGATTACCTATCATTAATCTATTACAATTAGATAAAGAAGAGAACATTAGTTCGATAATAAATATTGATTCTAATGATGAAAGTATTGAATATTTGATGTTTGTTACTAAGAATGGTATTGTAAAAAGAACTGCTATTAGAGAATTTGATAATATTAGAAAAACTGGTAAGATTTCCATTGTTTTAAAGGAAAATGACGAGCTAATAAGTGTAAAAAAGACCTGTGGAAAAAACGAAATTGTTATTGGTGCAAGTAACGGTCGAATGGTTAGGTTTGATGAAAATGAAGTTAGAGCTATGAGTCGTGGAAGTTCAGGTGTAAAGGGTATTGATCTTGATGGAAGTTATGTAGTTGGTGCTGATGTTATTAATTCTGGTGAAGAGGTGTTAGTTGTTACTGAGAATGGTTATGGTAAACGTACAACTATTGATGAATATCGTTTAACTCATCGTGGTAGTAAGGGTGTCAAAGCATTGAACATAACTGATAAAAATGGTTTATTAACTGCATTTATGTGTGTAGAAGCAAACAATGATTGTGATGCAATAATTGTTACTGACAGTGGTATTGTTATTAAAATGCCAATTCAACAGATTTCATTATTGAAGAGAGCAACGCAAGGAGTAAAATTAATTAATTTAAAAGATGACCAGAAAGTTGCAACTGTTGCTGTTGTGGAAAAAATTTCTGATGATACTATTGAAGAATAGAAGAAAATGATTTTTTCTATTCTTTCTTTATAATTGTTTAAAATTTTATTAATATTTTGCTTGTGGATAAAATATTTTTCGGTAATAAAAAATTATTTCTTTGAAATAATTTTTTTGTTTTAGTAATTATTTAAAGTATGCAATTTGATATATTTTTGATCATTCAGTAAAATGCTATAAATTTCTGTTGTGGAAAATTTATTACTATTTTAATTGGCAATATTTACCTTTTATAATGTTTAAATTATTTCCCGGGAAATAATTTCTTAAATTGAAATTTCAATCGCACCACTTGATGTGCTTTTTTATTACACTAAAATGTCTTTTTTAATTGAAAGTGATATTTAAAAGACATCTATGCTAAGTTGTATAAAGTAAAATATTGATTATAGATTTTAAATTTGTTGCTAAGTATATTAATAAAGTTGGTAATATTTGAAAATTAGCTTTGATTATTAATTGTTTAAAAAATATAGTAGAAAATATAAATATTGTTTCATAGCAATATATATTTAATAAAATGTGTTATGCTGAGTAATAGATATAAGTTAATTATAAAGATGTTGATTAAAATTGCAAAATTTTAATTTTTATTCATTTTATGGGTATTCAATGGAAAATGGTATTTAAATTTCAAGGTAATATAGAAAATTCAACAAGTTTTATAGTATAGATTTATTTATATAATATTTGTTTTATGTGAAAAAGATTAAAACTATTTTACTTGTAAGTATTTATAAAATATAAAAATAGAGTAATATATTGCAAAATTTTAAGATAAATTATTTCCCGGGAAATAATTTGAATTAATAAAACTTAATATTTTTTAGCAACATAGGCATCTATTTTTAATGTTCCACGTGGAACATTGCTTAGTACAAAAATATTATTTGCTATTATTATATTTATAGTATATGGATTTTAATATTTTTTTTCCTTTAATGATAGGTGTTTTTGAAAAAATATTTA
>OIYS01000819.1_pt1 | contig 18670 bp, 14 predicted proteins | sample 1588271 | NCBI WGS metagenome assembly OIYS01 (sample SAMN03283286) | human gut metagenome | biome: human-associated habitat; material: feces | host: Homo sapiens | place: Peru | collected 2012
CATTAGTAATATTCTTAACATGTTTATCTATATAATTCATATATACTTCTATCTGTCCTATATGTTCTTTTTTTACTTCAGTTATTTTTAATTCTACAACAACATAGCAATTATATTTAATATTAAATAGTAATAAATCTATATAATTGTAAGCATTATTTATTTTAATTTTATATTCACTACCTATAAAACTAAAACTATCTCCAAGTTCTCTCATAAAACCTTCTATATCCTCAAGTATTATTTTTCGTAACATTTTTTCACTTACATTTTCTTTATCTATTTCTAACTTATTTTTAATAATAATTGGATTCTTAATAGTATCACTAATGCCTAACTTTTCTTTATTAATTAGTTTTAATTTAGTATTATTATCTAATCTTTGATATTCTTTATTTTTAATTTTTTCTCTTAACTCTCTTACACTTAAGTTATATCTTTCAGTTGTAATAATATAATAATTAATTTCATTAATATCTTTAATAGATAATAATTCACAATAATGACTCCAAGATAATTGTTGCGACACTGTCGCAATTTTTTCAGATAATAAATAAAATTGTCGCATTCTTGACAATGCAGTAAAAGTATAACCTTTTCCTAGTTCTTTTACTAATCTAACAGAATACTCTTTTATTAATCCATCTCCATACTTTGCTCTTTCTTCTCCACCTTGTGCTTCAACTAATAATTTACCTACATTATAATAAGTACTAAGTTCATTTCTATTCTTAGAATAATCTTTTACTCTTTTATATAATTCATTATTTAATAATTCATTTTTAATCTGGTTATAATAACCACTTATCATTTATTCCTCCTTATATATAGTTTTATATAAATCTTTAGTATCACTACTAACATCTTCTACATCAATCTTAGGAAGTTCACTAGTAGAAGCCAAACCAAAATAATCAAGAAATTCATCAGTAGTCTTATAAAGAATAGCCCTACCTGGAGTATTTGCTCTACCACACTCTTTAATTAACCCTTTAGCAAGCAATCTTCTCATAACATAAGCAGATTCAACCCCTCTCAAAGAATCAATCTCCCCCCTAGTAATAGGCTCATTATATGCAATAATTGCCAAAACCTCTAAAGCAGACTGAGATAATCCGTTACTAGAAGAATCCATAAGTAACTTCTGATAATAATCCCTATGTTCTTCTCTCGTAGTAAGTTTAATCGTATTACCTAAAAAATTAATCCTAAGTCCTCTCTTATTATCATCATAATAATTCTTTAAATTAAGAACAATTCTTTTTGCCTCATCTTCACTAATTTCTAATATATCTTCAATTTCTTTTAAAGTAAGTCCAATATCACCCTGAACATACAAAAGACCCTCTACTACACTTTCCATATCAATTCCTCAATTCTATCAATATTTTATCAAAGTTCTTATCTTGATTAATAATAACATCTTTTTCCTTTACCATCTCTAGTATAGATAAAAAAGTAACAACCACTACTGGTCTATTATATTCATCAAATAAATCTTCCAAATATGCCTTTTTCTTTGTCATAAGTATCTTCTTAATACTATTCTTTCTTTCTCTTACCGAATATTCTCTTTTAGTAACCGTAGTTTCAAGAGGCTTATCAGCTTCCCTTCTCTCTAAAAACTTTCTAAAGGCTTCCATCAAATCCAAAGCCCCATAATCACCTTTAAGAGTACTATCTACATAATTATTCTTATTTTCTGGTGTTTTTATATATATCTTCTTTCTCTCTTCCTCTAACTCTTTAAATATAGGAGTCATCTCTTTATACTTCTTATATTCAATTAATTTATTAATTAGATTCTCTCTAGTAATCTCTTCATCATCTTCTTTTTCATCTTCTATTTTAACACTAGGAAGTAAAGACTTAGACTTCAAATACATAAGTTCTGCTGCCATTACTAAATACGAAGAAGAAATATTAATATTTAATTCTTCCCCTCTTCTAATATAATCCAAATACTTATCAGTTATCTCTTCTATTTTAATATCAAATATATCTATATTAGATTCCTTTACTAAATGTAAAAGTAAATCTAAAGGACCTTCAAAATTATCTATTGATATATAATCCATATGTACACCATCCTACCTAATTGTACCATATATTTTAATATTAGTAAATAATTAACATTTAAACTTCCACTATAAATACCCATAATAAAAGAGCTAGAAGACTTTTAATCATCTTCTAACTCAAGTGAGTAGTTAAAACTATAAACTTCTCTTTATTTTCTTATAACCTTTTAATGATATAACTAACATACCAATAAGTAATAAGTAATCATATAAATTAGTTCCTTCAACTCCAGTTTGAGGAGGTTCAATATCTCCTTCTCCTATAGTCTTAACATAAATATAATCTACATATATAGTATCTTCAGTATAAGTACCAACTTCACTACCCTTAACTTCTTTTAAACTATATCCAAAGAAATCCTTCGAAGAAGTTTTATACTCGCTTCCTACAAGACCAGTAGTAGTAACATCATTAGATAATACATTACCATCAGTATCTTTGTAAGTAGCAATAACTGTACCTTTTAATACCTCAGTTACTTTTTCATCTTCATCAGATTCTTTATTATTATCAAGTACTATACTAGCAATAACCTTATTAACAACCTTATCAGAATCTACTGAAACAAATACTAAATCTAAATTAAATTCTTCATTAATAGAGTATACACCATCAATATAATCATCTTCAGTAATATCAGTATATACTACTTTACAAGTAATAGTATTATCTTCTTCATTATAAGTACATCTATTATCATAAGTAGAATTATCTTTATCAATAGCATATGGTAAAATATCAGTAACGATAAGAGTAGCATCACCAACATAATCAGTAATTACAGTGCTAGCAGTAATAGTATAATTAAATACACCATTAATACTCTCTACTATATTAGAGCCTTCTTTCTTAACATCAAACTCTTCAATATTACCATCATTCTTAGTATAAACATAATTAACAACTAATTCTTTATTTTCTACATAAATGCCTTCTTTGTCATCACCATTAACTTCTTTAAAAGTATAACCAAAGATTTCTTTTTGAGGAGTAGTATATTCACTACCAGCTAAACCATTATTAGTATAATTACTAGTAAGAGTATTACCCTCAGTATCTTTATAAGTTGCTATTACATTACCATAAGGAATAGTATCAGTAACATTATCTTCAGCATCTACACTTTTATTACCATAATAAAGTTTAGATTTAACATTATTAGTAACTTCAGCACCAGTAATATTTAAATATTTTAATTTAATATCAAAAGATTCACTTATTGTATTAGCTTCTTCAGTTATATTATAAGTTTCTCTACAAACAATAGTCTTACCATTTAAAGTACATCTATTATCCATAGAAATAATTTCTACATTATAAGGTAAAGTATCAATAAGTTCAAGTGTAACTTCACCAACATATTCATTAATTTTACCAGTATAACTTAATACATAATTAAATTCAGAACCAATACTATTAATAGTATTATTTTGAATCTTACTAACAGTATTTTCTTTAATATTACCATCATTCTTAATATAATTATAAACAACAGTAATAGTACTATTAGCAATATAATTACCATTAGCATTATTAGGTAAATTACTAGTATCTAAAGTATAACCATAAAAAGCTTTATGACTAGTACTATAAGAAGCACCACCATAATTACTCTTAGTATCTTCTACTTCAAGTACAGTATTACCACTTATATGTTTAACAATTAAATTACCCTTTTCTACATTAGTAACAACCTCAGTTTCATCAGATGGAGTCTTATTACCATCTAAATCAATTACTACTTGTGCCTTATTAACAATCGTATCAGAATTAATATCTTTAAATACTAATTGTAAATCAAATGAAGCATCAACTTTAAATATACCATCTGTATAATCATCAGAAGTTACATTCTTATATTCCTTAACACAAGTAATAGTCTTATTACCATCATATGTACAAGCATTAGGAATAATAGAACTATCTTCATCAATAGCATAAGGTAGCATATCCTTAATAGTTACTTTAATATCTCCAACATAATCCCTAACAGTAGCAGAACCACTTATAGTATAATTAACTTTACCATTAATATCAGTAATAGCTTCAGGGCCAGTCTTTAGAACTTCAATTTCTTCAGTATTACCATCATTCTTAGTATAAACATAATTAACAACTAATTCTTTATTTTCTACATAAATGCCTTCTTTGTCATCACCATTAACTTCTTTAAAAGTATAACCAAAGATTTCTTTTTGAGGAGTAGTATATTCACTACCAGCTAAACCATTATTAGTATAATTACTAGTAAGAGTATTACCATCAGTATCTTTATAAGTTGCTATAACACTACCCTTAATATTAACTTTAACATCACTACTATCAGAAACACCATCAGTAGCAATTACAATATCATTATCTCTAACAACACTAGTATTACCAGTTACATTATTAGTAATAACCTCACCATTATTACTTATATAATCATTATATAAAACACTATAAGTAATATTAATTTCTTTATTATTAACTTCATATAAACGAGTAAACTCATCTATATCTTCAGTAATAACCCAAGTAATAGTCTTATTACCATCATAACTACCACCATTTAAATTACTTCTTTCAGTATTAATACTTCCAGGTAATGTGTCAGTAATAGTAAATACTACCTTGTCACCAGCCTTAATATTCTCAATTTTACCATTAAAGTTATATTTAATAGTATATGTAACCTTATCACTAGAACTAATAACTTCTCTTACATTATTATTCTTAGTAATACTCTCAATAACGCCATCATCATTAGGAATAAATTCAGTACTAATATAATATACATTTAAAATATTATTATCTTCATTATCACCAATAACAATTTCTCCATTATTATTATCTGGATCTAAGAAATAATTCTTATTATCATTATTTATTTTATTAGTTAAATGTTCATTATTAACTTTATCTAAAGTATAATTCTTAGCATATTCAGTAGCACCATATATAGCATCTTGAGAATAATTATAAGTAGTATCAAACTCACCATTAAAGTGATAATTAACATTAAACTTATAATTACTTCTATCATAGTAAATATATATAGTTTCATTATCATCAGTAATTACATATTTACCATTATTGTCCCCATAAGTCATTTCCCTATTAAGAACAAAACCAGTAGGACTAATCAAATAGTCATCTACGCTAATAGTAGTACCATATTTAGTAGTAATATTAAATATATTATTAACTAAATCAGGTCTATCTTCATATCCAGTCTTATCTACATTCTGGAACTTATAAACAACATTATATTTAACATCAATCTTATCATAATATAATCTAATAACAGTATCATTATCTGTAATAGAATAAATACCATTGTTATTTCCCTTAGTCATATTCTCATTAAAAGTATAACCATCAGGAATAGTAATATTATTATAAGTTAAAGCATTAACATTATCACCATAAGTAGCAGAAATACCATTAATAGAAGGTACACTACTTATCTCAGTATAACTACCATTATTTTCAAATAAGTAAACAACCTTATAAGTAAGTTTCTTCTTAGTATATACTACATTAATAATATTCTTAGAACTATCAATAGAAATAGTCAAACTACTATCAGATTTTTCACTATTAAATTCATAACCTTCACCCGCAGCAGTAAGATAAGTATTCTTATCACTATCAGCAAGTGGAATAACATCATTCTTATGAGCTCTTCTTACATCACTAGAACCTAAATAATTTTCACTATCAGAAGTAGTAATTTCATCTCTATAATAATTAATTACATAATCATAAGTATTTTGCACCCAGTATACCATAGCACTTTCGCTACTTGTAATAGGATTAGTTAATCCATCACCAGTTAATGTAAATGAATTATTACTATCATTACCATTAGTTCTATACCAACCAGTAGCACTATCTTTATCTGCTATTTCAATATTAAATGAATATACTTTTTCTTCTTCAGTAACATCACCAACATTAATAGTTACATTTTTACCATTAACAGTAATATCTTGACTATCTTTAGTACCATCAACATATTTAAAGTTATCACCAATAACATCTGTTAAAACAGCATTGCTAGCAGCAATAGAAGTTTTAATATCCTCAAATATAGTCTTAAAACTATCTGCTATTCCATCAGAACTTGCTTCCTTATAAAATCCTTTTTCTTCTTTGTTATACTCATAATGATAACCCCAATAATCTGAAACCTTAGTCATAGTAGTATCAGAAGATATTCTCTTAAGAACATCTTTAGCAGTATCATTATCTGCAATACCATAGCCAATAGAGAACACTGTTATTTTATTGTCATTCTTAGCTTCATATGCTCTATCCATTGCCATATCAGTAGCACTCTTGCCATAACTACCACCACTAGTAGGTTCACCATCACCAATTACAACAATATACTTTTGAGCATTTGCATCATCTACACTATTTAGTTTAGTAATAGCATTACTTAATCCTGCTTGTAAGTTTGTACCGCCTTCAGGATGGCCAAAATCACTAGCAGTTAATGCAGTATGACTAAACTCAGTAGCTTCACTAGCATTTCCTGAAAAAGTAACTAAAGAAATATTAGTATTTTCTACTTTAGACAAACTCTCAGAAAAACTAACAGCACCATTAACAGCACTTTCCCATTTATCTTGAGTTAATGCATTAGGTTTATATCCTCCACGATCTCCAATACAAGTAATATTTGTACCATCATCAGCAGTATAATGAACATTCCAACCTCTTTCTGAAATATAAGAATATCCACCTTTTTTACTATTACAAATCATACTACCAGAAGTATCAAATACAACCACTACATATACTGGTTTTGTAATCGTATTAGGATTTTCCTTGTTCTTTCCTTTCACTCTTAATTCAACATTATATATTCCATTTTCTCCATCTAATTTAGTAACAGTCTTAGTAACTAATGCTTCATCAGTTTCATAGTCACCTGAATATATAGTTGCACTATTGCCATTATTACTTACTTTATTATTAATACCTACATCACCTTTAAAAGGATCTCTATCAGATATCTTATTAGCAAGAACGCTAATAGGAGTCATCAAATCAGAAATAATCATCGCAGCAAGTACTAATAATTTAGTAAACTTCATAAAACCTTTTTTCATTATTAAACCCTCCTCAATATAATTAATAAAAACTTTCTTTGATAATTACGATAATCTCTATGTGTACTACAAGTTTGAAGTATTAATATTTCATCATCTTTAGTTACTTCAGTACCCGTATCATACATAGATTTACTCTTTAACTTTAATAAATGATTCAAATACTCTTCATCATCCTTAAAGTTAACTCTCATATAAGAAAAGTCCTCTACTTCCACATAAACAGAAAATATTTCATACCTTTTCTTACCCTTTTCAGTAGTTAAATCTACATATTTATGATTATCATAATAATCTTTATCATAAAACTCTTCAAGTATTTTAAATGGCATATCAATATTTGAAGAATTATGACCATAAATTAATAACTTTCTACTAGAGTCAATTGAAACTCTATAGTCTAAATATATACTTCCCATATAATTATTATTACCATAAGCATCATGATTAAGATAATAATCATTATCATTACTTTGCATAACAGGAACAATATAGTCAGTATTTTCTATTTCAAGTATTCCTTTAACATCATCATTATTATATTTTTCTCTAACATCAGAAATAATCTTACCATAATCAATAGGAATACTCTCATTATTATCCATATTCTCAATATTCATATTCAAATAATAACTATTACTATTATTATTTTTAATATATAAAATCATAGAACAAGTAGTAATTACAAATAAGCATAAAAATACACTAAAAATACTTAATATTTTCTTAATATTCACTTTCATAATTACCCCCTCATAAATCCACCAGATGGTTTACTATTATAGCAGATTTCCCAAAAAAGTCAACTCATATCTTTATTTTTCATAAAAACACATAAAAAGAAGCCTTAAACTACTAAGAATCCTATAATTTAAAACTTCTTTTATTACTATCACTTCACCATTAATATTATGTACAAATATCAAAACTTTTAAACATTATTTTAACATTAATTTATTAATAACCTTATCAAACACCCTATTAAAAGTATCAACTTCCTCCATTGTATTCTTATAAGACAAACTAATTCTTATACTATGGGTAGCAATATCATTATCATGATAAACAGCATATACACTACTAGACAAGTCATTAGTAGAACAAGCACTCTTAGTAGAAATAAAAATACCCTCTTCCTCCATAGCATGAATAAAAGTCTCAGGTTTAATTCCCATTATACTAAAGTTTATGATATAAGGAATACTATTTTTCGTACTATTAATATGAATATTATCATACTTCTTAAGATTGTTAACAATACCAGTATTAAGCCCTTGAACATAAAAGTAATTATTCTCTATCAAAGGCATAATAATTTCCATTGCCTTCATAAGACTACAAATCAAAGGAAGAGCAGGAGTTCCACTTCTGTAAACAGTAGTACTCTTTCCACCATGCAATAAATTATCAATAACAATATTATCCTTCTTTACAAGAAGACCAATACCCTTCATACCAAATATCTTATGACCAGACATACTCATAAAATCCATATCATTAAAATCAATCTTAATCTTACCAATAGCCTGAGTAGCATCAACATGAAAATAACACTTAGGATAACTACTAATAATCTTCCTAATCTCCTTAATATTCTGTCTAATACCAAGTTCACTATCCACATAAGAAATAGAAACAAGTATCGTATTATCACTAAGTAATTCCTTCAAATTATCAAGGTCTACTAACCCATCTTCACCTATATTAACATAATCAATAGCAAAACCTTTACTCTCCAAATACTTCATAGTCTGGGTAGTACTAGAATGCTCAAGATGAGTAGTAATAATATGATTACCACGATTTCTGTACTTAGAAGCAACCCCCTTAATTACCGTATTATTAGATTCCGTTGCTCCTGATGTATAAATAATCTCACTATCCTTAACATTAAGCATCTTAGCAATCTTACTAGTAGCATAGTCCTCAAGTTCCTTTGACTTAACTCCCAAACTATGAATAGAATTAGAGTTCCCTGGATATTCCTTACATACCTTACAAAAAGTATCAAGTACCCTATCATCAACAAAAGTAGTTGCACTATTATCAAAATATATCATAACATTCCCTCTTTCCTCTAGTATTTTACCATATATATAATAATTTTAAAAGAAAAACATCCCAATTTATCATAATTTTAATATATAGTAATAACCCCAAATATAATAAGTATGGTTGATACTTATTTGGAGACCAAGACTCCAAATAACACTAGCAAGACAAATGTCTTGCAGTGAACATAAACATATTTACATATTCCAAATAATAATGTATCATATAAACAGGTGATAACAATGAATGAAGAAAATCTAATAAAATACTATAACAAGTTCAATGAAGACAAAAGATTAACAAGAAGACACGGAATAATAGAATATAGAACCGCTATGCACTATCTAGAAAAATATCTAAGTACCCTAGATAACCCCAAAATAATAGACATTGGAGCAGGAACAGGTTCATACTCCATACCCCTATCTAAAAAATATGATGTAACAGCAGTAGAACTAGTAAAACACAACCTAATGACATTAAAAAGAAAAAGTAACAAAGTAAAATCATACCTAGGAAATGCCCTAGACCTAAGTAAATTCAAAGATAACACTTTCGACATAGTCATTCTCTTTGGACCAATGTACCATCTAATAAAAGAAGAAGACAAAATAAAAGCCCTATCCGAAGCCAAAAGAATAGTAAAAGAAAAAGGCCTAATATTCATAAGTTACTATATGAACGAATATGCCATCATAAAACACGGCTTCATCGAAAACACCATCAAAGAAGCCATAAAAACAAACAAAATAGATAAATCTTTCAAAATAACCCCTACTGAAACAGACCTCTATAGCATGGTAAGACTAGAAGACATAAACCATTATAAAAACACCCTAAAACTAAAAAGAATAAAAATACTATCTCAAGATGGAGCAACCGACTACTTAAGAAAAGAAATAAATAAAATGGATACTGAAACCTTTGAACTATATTACAAATACCATCTATCAATATGTGAAAGAGAAGACCTACTAGGAGCATCTTCTCATGTATTAGACATATTACAAAAATAACTATTTAAATAAAGACTTATAAACATCTTCATAATCCTCAACCAAAATAATATTAAGATTATCCCTAACCTCACTAGGAAGAAGAGAAAACTCCTTAGAAGATTCAAGAGGCAAATAAACAGTATCAATACCATTGCTAGTAGCGGCAATTAACTTCTCCTTAAGCCCCCCTACTGGAAGAATCTTACCTCTAAGCGTAATCTCCCCCGTCATTGAAACATTATTAGGAATAATTTTATTCTTAAGAAGACTAAGAATCGCCGTAACTATCGTAATACCCGCACTAGGCCCGTCTTTAGGAGTACTTCCCTCTTCAATATGAAAGTGAAAATCCACTTCCTCAAAAATCTTATAATCAATCTTAAACATCGTATTATTAGCCTTAATATAACTAAGAGCAATATAAATACTCTCCTTAATAACATCCCCTAAAGCACCAGTCAAAGTAACCTTCCCATTACCAGGATATAAAGTACAAGTAACCTTAAGAATATTACCACCATACATCGTATAAGCAAGACCATTAACAATACCCGTTTTATTATTAATATCATTAATCGTAATATTATACTTAAGAGCCCCTAAATAAGCCTCAACATCACCAGTATCAATAATAACCTTACTACTCTTATCATTATTAATAATAGCCTTTCTAATAATAGAATCAATCTGTCTATATAAATCCCTTGCCCCCGCTTCCTTAGTATAATAAGTAATAATCTTTAAAATAGCATTATCAGTAAACTTAATATTCTTAACCCTATATTCACTAAGTAAATCAGGAATCAAATGATACTTAGCAATATTAAGTTTCTCATATATCGTATAACTAGATAACTCAATAATCTCTAATCTATCAAGTAAAGGAGCAGGAATACCACCAATATTATTCGCTGTCAAAATAAACATAACATTAGATAAATCAAACTCTTCCTCAATATAATTATCACAAAACTTCATATTCTGTTCCTTATCCAAAATCTCCAAAAGTGCACTAGCAGGGTCCCCCTTATAATCCTTAGTAAGTTTATCAACCTCATCAATCAAAAATACAGGATTAGAAGTTTTAGCCTTCTTCATCTGCTGAATAATCTTCCCTGGAGAAGCCCCTACATAAGTTCTTCTATGACCAAGAATCTCAGCCTCATCATTAATACCCCCTAAAGATACCTTAACAAAATCCTTATTTAATGCTTTAGCAATACTACTAGCAAGAGAAGTTTTACCAACACCAGGAGGGCCAACCAAACATATAATAGGACTACTAGAAATATTAGTCTTTTTCTTTACAGCAATATACTCAATAATTCTTCTTTTAACACTCTCTAAACCAAAATGCGAACTATCAAGAGCCTCAGTAATTTTCTTAATATCAGTATTATCTTTAGATAACTTATTCCAAGGTAAAGAAAGAAGCCAATCAATATAAGTCCTAATCGTAGTAACCTCAGGAGAAGCACTACTAGTAAGAGAATACCTATCAATCTCTTCATTAAGTCTCCTGATAATATAATCAGGTAAATCAAGACTATTCATCTTATTTCTAATCTTTAAAATATCAGCATCTTTTACATCAACTTCTCCAAGTTCCTCTTTAATAAGTTTAATCTTTTCCCTAAGCATATATTCCTTTTGTTCTTCTTCAAGTTTAACCTTCAAACTATCCTCAATTTCATTCTCTAATCTAACAGTAATAGTCTCCTTAGATAAATCACTAATAACCTCTTTAATTCTATACATAGGATTAACAATCTGAATATACTTAAAAGAATCTTTATACTCTAAAGGAAGTTCAGAAACAATAATATCAGATAACTTACTAATATTCTTAACCTCTGTAATTCTTCCAATAACAGTATTAGACATATAAGGAGAAATATCAATATATTCATCTAACTTACGATATAAAACTCTTCTTAAAGCAGCAGCCTCTGCTTCATCATAATCATATTCCTTCGTAGGAATAACAAAAGCATTTAAAATATTATCATTATTATTAACACTAACAATTTCTACCCTATCAATACCAGTTAAAACAACTCTCATAATACCATTAGGTAAAGATAACTTAGATTTAATTCTACCAAGAATACCAATTCTAGGTAAGATACCAGTATCAGGCTCTACTTCTAAAGGGTCAGATAAATTAATTAAAAGAATATAGTTATCATAATTACTTTCTGCTATATCTAAAATATTTTTATTTAATTCATCACTAAACTCAATTCTAATATCATTATATGGAAGTAAAACAGAATCCCTTAAATATAGTACTGGTAAATTAGTTTGAGTCATATTATCTCCTCCTGATAAAAAAATATCCCTTATAAAAATATATAATTTATAAGAGATACATCACTTCCTTTTCTTGATAATATATGATAACATAAATAAAAAATATATCAAGTACTTTTGACATATTTTTTAATTTTTTTCAAGATAAGCCCTTAAGTCTTATCTTGTTATGAATAGCCTATCATAATAGTCTATTCATAAATAATAAGATATCATATTCACAGTGAATACTTTCTAACTTTTAATTAATACCTATTTATAAAAATCCATCTTAGTAATAATACCATTATCTATAACAATTTTACCAATCTCATATTTAAAATTAGAATTACTACATTTAGATAAATTATTAATATCACACTTAGTATTATCATTTAAATATTCATAAGAAATATTAACATTCATTCTATTATCACTACTAGAAGTAATTTCAATATCATAATTACCAGTATAATTAGTAATATATCCACTATTAACATAATCTCTACAATAAAGACTATTATCAATCATATAGTAATTATCATAGTACTTAGGATTATTAATATCAGATACCTTAAGATCTAATTTAAATAAACTAGAATCAGCAAAAGTTTCTATATATTTCTTAATATCATCAATACTATTATATTCAGACTTAACATATTTCCCTTGAATAGTATTACCATCATCACTCTTAAAAGTAATCTCTTTGCTATCAGAAGTAGTACCACAATAAGGCCTACTATTAATAGTACTATAGTAACTAATAGCCTTATCAATTAATTCCCTAGTCTTAATAACATCACTCTTTTTAGTACTACTATTCTTAATGTAAGTCCCACAAGCATAACCTGTATAATTATTACCCCTTTTATTATAACTAATCTTATACCACTTATCACAAGCCTCATTTCCTTCTATAGTATCTTCAACATTAACTTCTAAATAACAAGAAATACCATCAATAATATCACCAGAAGAACTATTCCTTACATTAAGAAGAGCCGTATTATCATCACAAGATACATAAGAAATACCCTTATCCTCCTCTTTAACTTTATTATCATCTTCTTTATTAGTAACATCATTATCTATCTTATTATCTTTATTTTTACTATCTTTATTAATAATAACCAAATAAATAATAGCTCCCACTAATAAAAGTACCATAATACCACCTAAAACATACATAATAACCTTCTTATTCCTATAACTATCTCTACCCATATAATCCTCCTTAAATAAATATTCTCCTACATATAATATACCATATTTTCCCAAAAATTAATAGTAGTTTTAAAAATAAAAGTATATAAAAATAACTTCTATAAAGCATATGTAAAATATATTCTTTTTAGACCACAAGGCTAAAAAGAAACTCTATAGACCCAAGGCTATAGAGTAATAACAAAACAAATATAATTATAAATAACTATTAAGAACCCTGCTTAATATACTCCAATCTAAGTTTATCAGCAATAGTAACAATAAATTCAGAATTAGTAGGTTTAGCCTTATCAATATCAACACTATGACCAAATATATCTTCCATCAAATCCCAATCACCACGATTCCAAGATACCTCAATAGCATGTCTAATAGCCCTTTCAACTCTAGATACAGTAGTATCAAATCTAGTAGCAAGTTCAGGATATAATTCCTTAGTAATACCACCTACCATATCAGGATTCTCATATATCATAGATATAGCCTCTCTAATATATTGATAACCCTTAATATGAGAAGGCATACCAAGATCATGAAGCATCTTAGTAATAGATATCTGAAGATTATTATTAAAAATATTAATAACTCTCTTCTCAGAAGTATTAAAACTATCAAGTATCTTATCCTCTAAATCAGGTAAATCAAAAGGCTTTAATATATAATAATTAACCCCATATTCACTTACCTTTCTTATTGTATCAGGAGCATTATAAGAAGTAGCCACTATCACATTAGGAGTAATATCATTAAGTTTCAAATCCTTAAGAACAGCAAGTCCATCTTTCTTAGGCATAATTAAATCAAGTATAATAAGATCATATTTCAAAGTACCTTCCTTAATAATCTTAAGTCCTTCTTCTCCATCATATGCTTTACCAACAACATCAATTTTCGGATTATCTTCAAAATAATCCTCAACCATCTCTACTAGATTAACATTATCGTCAATCATTAAAATCTTAATTTTTTCCATAACAATTACCCTTCTTTCTTACAACAAAATCATACTACATAAATAAAGCAAAATATGTCGAATTATACTGAGTATAATTAAAATAGAGAAATATCTACATACTTCCCTATTATAACCTCTCAAATATTCTATCTACTTCTTTAATATCAGAAGAGACATCTCCTACTAAAACACCATCAATACTATCAATATTAATAATATCAGATATATTACTACTATCAACAGAACCACCATACAAAATAACTGGTTTAATCTTATATTTATCTTCCAAATATTTACTAACGAAAGAAGTAACCTCTCTAATTTTATTAACATTGGGAAGAGCCCCCGTACCAATAGCATAAATAGGCTCATAAGCAAAAATAATAAACTGAATATTTTGAACATCCCTCAAATATCTATTCAAAATATTAGGTAACATCTCTTCATAATTATCTTCTATATTCTCTCCAAAACATAGTATTGGAAAAATATTAGAATCAAGACATGCTATTAACTTATTATTAATAATAGTAGCATTCTCATTAAAATCTCTAATTCTATCATGGTGACCAATAATACTATACTCAATCCCTAAAGATTTAAGTTGGTCAGTACTAACCTCCCCTGTATGTTTAGTATCAGTATTATAATTCAAATCTTGACTACCAATAGACCAATCAGAATTATTAACAAAAGCCTCTAAATATATTGAAGAAGGACAAATAATAATTTCATTATCAGTATCAATATTATTTACTCTTTCAATATAATTATATAAGTCATCATACAGAAGACTCATCTTGTGATTAAAAACAATAATCTTTTTCATATACACTCCTTCTATATAATCAAATCACCATCGGCAATTCTAATTATACATCTAATATTATTTTTTAATTATATCATTTTTTAAAATATTCTTATAAAGCAACTACAAAGTACATATTTACTACTAGTTAACCACTATTTAATATCATCTATAGCATCAATACCAACAAGATGTCTATCCTCTAAATACTTCATTGTGGCTCCCCCACCAGTAGAAACATGATAGAAGGAATCACTAAAACCAAGTTTATTAACAGCTGACGCAGAGTCTCCTCCTCCTACTATAGTCTTAATTTTATTCTTATCAAGATATTTAAATAACATCTTAGTACCTTTATCATACCTACTATCTTCAAATAATCCCATTGGACCATTCAAAATAACTCTTTTAGCACCCTCTAGATTCTTTTCAAATAAAGAAATAGATTTAGGTCCAATATCATATCCAACATCATCCTTATCAAAATCAGCAATATCCTTAATTGTACCATCTTCAAGTACAAAATCAACAGGTAACACTACCTTTTCTCCATACTTATCTAACATATCTTTAGCAAAAGTAATATTCTCTTCACTAACAATAGATTTACCAACCATATATCCCATTGCCTTCAAAAAAGTAAATGACATAGCACCACCAATCAAAAGTTTATCACTCTTTTCAGCTAAAGACAAAGTAAGATTAATCTTATCATCAATTTTTTTACCACCTAGAATAGTAATAAAAGGATGACTACTAGATAAAAGAACACTATCTATTTTAAGTATTTCTTTTTCAACTAGAAAACCAACACCACTAGGTAAATATTTAGGAATACCAGTAATAGATGCATGATTTCTATGACAACTACCATAAGCATCGTTAATAAAAATATCTCCTAAACTAGCCCAATATTTAGAAAGTTCTAAAGAACATTTAGATTCCTTATTATCTGGAACATCCTGAAATCTAGTATTCTCTATAAGTAATACATCACCATTTTCAAGACTAGAAGCCATCTTACTTAGATTATCACTCCAAGTATCAGAAGAAAATAAAACATCTTTTCCCAAATATTCAGACAATTTAACAGAAACAGGATAAAGACTATTACACTTCTTATCCTCTTCTACTTTAACTTTACCTAAATGAGATAATAGTATTACCTTAGCATTATTCCTTATTGCATATTTAATAGTCCTAAGACTAGCAACAATTCTTGTATCATCAGTAATAACACCATTTTCTATTGGAACATTAAAATCACATCTAATTATAACTCTTTTACCATCAAGTTCAAAATCCTTTATCGTTTTTTTCACTTTTCTCCTCCTTAGTAACACTACTAACATTTTATCACAATTAAAATTATTAGTCTATATTTAATTTATAATTAATAAAATTATAGTGAGGGATACTATGAAAAATATAATAGAATATTATTACAACTTACAATTAGTAGAATTACAAGAAAAACAAAATAACTATACTTTCAAAGTAAAAAATAACAACTATATACTAAAAGAATATAATAATAATCTAGATAATATAAATGATATCTACACACTAAATAAATACATAAATAATTATTATCCCATAGATAAAATAATACTAAATAAATATAATGCCCCTCTTACGAAGGTAAATAATACATATTATATATTAATAAAAGCAAACGAAAGAAAAGAATTAAAACTAAGTATAATATCAAATCTATCAAATATAAAATTACCAGAAATAAAATCCCTAGAAAGAAATAATTGGGAAGTATTATGGAGTAATATGATAGACTACTACGAATCTCAAATAGGCCAAAATGAAAAAAAATACCCTCTTATAAGAGAATCTTTTGATTACTTCATAGGACTAGGAGAAAATGCCATATCTTATCTAGTAAATACTAAAAAAGAAGTCCAAAAAGAAATAAATGACAATAAAGTATTATCACACAATAATTTATATAATTCATTATATGATCCCTTAAATATAATCATAGATCATAAATCTCGTGATGTAGCAGAATACATAAAGATATCTTTCTTTAATAATAATAAAAACATCTTTAAAGAACTAGATGAATATTTCTTTTATAATAGATATTCTCTATATGGAATCAGAGTTTTATATGCAAGAATAATATATCCAAGCTTTTATTTTAAATTATATGATGAAATATTAAGAGAAAAAAAAGAAGAAAAAGAATTAAATAAAATAATAAGTAGAATAAATGAATATGAAATCTATTTAAAAGAAATATATTTATATTTAAATAAATACTATAATATTCCAAACATAGAATGGTTAAAAAAACAAGAACCTAGTTCTCGTTTACAACTTTAATAACCTCTGGAATCTCATTAACCAAAGCCGTTTCAATTCCATCTTCTAAAGTAGAAGCCGCCATCGGACATCCAGCACAAGCCCCTACCATAGTAACATAAACAACTCCATTCTCATATCTATTAAACTTAACAGAGCCTCCATCATTCTCCAAATAAGGTCTTATTTTATCTAATACTTCATTAATCTTTTTTTCAATATTTTCTTTTTCCATTTCTCATCACCTACAACATATTATATATTTTTTTTATAAAAAGTACAAGAAATATTCAAAAAAAAATAAAAAAATGATATAATTATGAATGTGAGGAAAGAATTATGGAAAAAATAAAAAAGAAAGATGTAATTAAAGTAACCGTAACAGGTGTACAAAAATATGGAGCCTTTGTGAATACCAAAGATGAAGATTATGACGGATTAATACATATATCAGAAATATCTTATGGATATGTAAAAAATGTCAACGACTATTTGAAGGTAGGAGATACAGTTTATGCCGAAGTAGTAGATATTAATAATGATGAAAAAGAATTAAAATTAAGTATCAAAGATATAGATTATAAAAAAGATGGCACTAGGTTAAAAAGAATGGCCGAAACAAAAAGTGGCTTCAAACCACTTAAAGATAACCTTGATATGTGGATAAACAAAAAAATAAAAGAAATAACAGATAAAATGTAAAAAAAAATAAAAAGTTTTTTCAAAACTCTTGACAAAGGATACCAATAAATGATATAGTATTAATTGTCAAAGAGACAATGGGCGATTAGCTCAGTTGGTTAGAGCACCTGCCTTACAAGCAGGGGGTCATAGG
>OIYS01000821.1_pt1 | contig 18633 bp, 18 predicted proteins | sample 1588271 | NCBI WGS metagenome assembly OIYS01 (sample SAMN03283286) | human gut metagenome | biome: human-associated habitat; material: feces | host: Homo sapiens | place: Peru | collected 2012
AGGCGTGGGTCCAATTTATTATAAATATATAACTCCGACGAGATTGGGCGGACTGCTGTAGCAAATTATTAATAATTTCGCGGGCGATTAAAATCGCCCCTACATTAATTACAATTTATTAAAATATCGTAAAAAATTGCAAAAAATAAAGCTTGAAAGTTCAAGCTTTATTAAAATTATTTTACACACTCATTACTTCTTTTTCTTTTGCTTCTATCATACTATCTATTTGTGCCACTTTTTTATCTGTTAATTTTTGTATTTGGTCTTCTGCAGATTTTAGTTCATCCTCTGTTATTGTGCTTGCTTTTTGCATAGCTTTTGCTTCGTCTAAGCCTTCTCTTCTTGTTGAACGAATTGATACTTTAGATTCTTCTCCCATTTTCTTTATGTCTTTTACTAATTCTTTTCTTCTTTCTTCTGTTAATTCTGGGAATACAAGTCTAATAACTTTTCCATCGTTATTTGGATTTATTCCTATTTCTGATTTTAATATTTCTTTTTCTATTTCTTTTAAAATGCTAATATCCCATGGTTGAATTACTATTAATCTTGCTTCTGGTACAGATATTCCTGCTACTTGGTTTATAGGTGTTGGTGTTCCATAGTAGTCTACCTTTATTTTATTTAATATTGCAGGATTTGCTCTTCCTGCTCTTACCTCTGCTAAATTTTCTGATAAGGCATTTATTGTCTTATCCATTTTTTCTTCAATATGGTTAAATTCCATTTATAATTCCTCCTTATAATTTCATTTATTTAACTAATGTTCCTATTTTTTCGCCTTTTATAATTTTTATAATATTTTCTGGATTATCTATTCCAAACACAACTAGTGGAATATTGTTATCCATACATAATGATGTTGCTGTTGAATCCATTACCTTTAATTGTTTATTTAATACTTCTAAATATGTAATTTCATCGTATTTTATTGCATCTTTATCCAACTTTGGATCTGCAGAATATACTCCATCACAAGTTTTTGCAAGTAATATTGCATCTGCTTCAATTTCTGCTGCTTTAAGTGCAGCTCCTGTATCTGTTGTAAAAAATGGACTTCCTACTCCACAAGTAAATATAACAACTTCACCATTTTCCAAATGCTTCATTGCACTTCTTTTGGTATATGGTTCTGCTATTTTTATCATATCTATCATTGTTTGTACTGTTGCATTTAATCCTTTGCTTTTTAATGCATCTTGCAATGCTAATCCATTAATAGTAGTTGCAAGCATTCCCATATAGTCTGATGTTGTTTTTTCCATTTCTTTGCCATATCTTCCTCTCCAGAAGTTTCCTCCTCCTACTACAATAGCAACTTGAACTCCCATATTTACTATTTCTTTAACCTTGTCGCAAATATTTCCTAAAACTTCTGAGTTTATTCCTGTTTTTTCATCGCCCGCCAAAGCTTCTCCACTTAGTTTTAGTAAAATTCTTTTATATGCTACTCCCATAACATCCTCCTTATTTTTACTTTTGTTATTCTATCATAAAACATATACAAATTAAAAGGGGTTTTGTAATTTTTTTCTTATTTTTAAGCTCGACTTAAAAAATAGAGTTTATTTAGGTAATTAAGTTTGCCACTATAAACTCTATATTTAAACATTAGTATTTTGTTATTTTATTACTGTATATATATCTATTAGTTGATTTATATACTTATCATATACTTGTTCATATGATAGTCCTTCATCTGATTCCAAGTTTTTTCTTTCTATTTCTATTGATAACTTTTTGTCGTTTGCTTCAATTAAATTAATATCTTGTGTTATTTTATAAGTATTCTTTTTTTCTTCATATTTTTCCTTTTCTTCAAATTGCTCGTAAATTTTTATTGTTTTAACTTTGTTATCTTCAAAATCAAATTCTATAATTTTATTATAATCTGAATTGTTCTTTAATACTAATCTTTCATTCTCAATTGTTTTTATATTTTCAATTGATGTATTACTTTTGGCATTAAACCAATTTTTATTTTTTACTAAAAATCCTACTATTACTGCCAATATAATAACACATAATATCATTATTACTATTATCATTTTTTTGTTAGTTTCCTTTTTTTCCTCACTATGTTTTCCCACTAAGAAGCCTCCTTATTAAAAGTTTAGGCGGATATAAATCCGCCTTTAGTCTAGTTTTTTGTGAAATATTCTACTGAAATGTTTTGTGTTGTGTCAAATTTACTTAAATCTAAATAATATTTTCCGTTTATTAGAACTATCTTGTTATTATTTTTTTCTTCTTCAGTTAGTGCTATTCCATTAACTTTTACTTCTCTACTTATATTAATATCATCAAGTTCTATTTTTCCTCCTACAGATTGTGTTGGAACCTCTTCTCCACCTATTTCTGTAGCAATTTCAGTAAATATTCCGCTTAAGCTTGGCACTTGGTTAGTTGTATAATATTTACCTGGTGTTGCAATTTTGTCTCTTAATACAACTATATCTGCTTCAAAGGCTACTGCATAAATTGTTGTTTGTGGTTCAACTTTTTTCAAGCTATCTGCTGCCTTTTTTATATTTGTATAATCTATTAGTTTTCCTCCTCCATCATATGTTGGTTCTCCATCACTAACAAAAATTACAACATTTTTGTTCTCTGGTTTAATTTCGTGTAAGCTTCTTAATGCTTTTTCGGCTTTTATTAAAGCTTTATCCATAACTGTGCTTCCACTATTAGGTTTTATTTTTGATATTTCATCTTTTAATCCTTCTACATCACCTGACGTTGTTGCTCCTCCAACTTCAAGCGCAGAAGTTCCAAATTTTATCACTTTAATTGTAGAACTCTTATCTGTTGCAGTTTCTGGTAAATCTACCATATCGATGAATTTTTTAGTTACGTCCTTAGCAATTTCCATTCTTATTTTATTTCCGTTTACTTTTTTTTTCATACTATTAGAATAATCTAATACTATAACTATATTGCTACCTTTTATTATTGTTTTTGTCTCAGATTTTGCTTTTAAATTTACTGTTTTTTCAACTTCGTTTTCAACTGTAGTTCCTGGAGTTTCTTCATCATTTACTTTTGCTCTGTTTACAATTTTTTCTAAGTTTTCTCCTATTACTTTAACTGTAAATTCAACTTTTGCTGTTTCCGAAGCTGGCACTGTTAATGTTATTCCAGTAGCAAGTTCTTCTACACTTACTGAATCAAATCCTGTTGCAGTTATTGTTCCTTCTAGAGTTGTTCCAGTAGGTATTGTATCTGATATTTTAACTGTTCCGTCTTTTTTGCCTTTATTAGTTGCTGTTATTGTGTATGTTATTGTTTCTCCTGGTTCTACAATAGATTTTGCTCTTTTTACAGAAGGTGTACTTGTTTTTACTACTTCTATATCTGGTTTTACATAGTAAACTCTAAATACATTCTCTGTTACTGAAGCTATTGTAAATGTCAATGTTGCATTTTCTTCTAGTTCCCATTCTCCATTATTATCTTTATTTTCTGCTGTGATTCGTTCTCCAAAACTTCCTTTTCCTGGAACAGTATTGTCTTCATTTTTAACTCCATTGTAATAATATTCTATTGTATATGGTATATCAGTAACTGGTTTATATACTACTTTAATTACATTTTCATTATTTGCTTGAATTGTAATATAGTATTCTACTTCACCATCTTTATATCCTGTTGTTGGTTTATGCTCATTTAGCCATCCTGCTCCAAAGTCTTCTGTAACAAGTGTTTCTGCCATTGTTGTTCCTACTTTTTGTGTCTTTGTTTCAGTTTCTCCTAGTTTTTCTCCACTTACACTATCTTTATAATATTCAACTTTGTATTCAAATGAATTTCTTACATAATATACATTAATTACATTATTTTCTGTAACTTCTGATATTTCTAAATGAACTTTTCCATTTTCTACTGGTTCAACATGGTCATATACATACATATTATTTTGAGTTTTTTGGTCAAATCCCTCAATGTCTTCGTTTGTTATAACTGTTCCATATTCAGCTGTTTTTGATTCTGTTGGAGCTTCTGGTAATGTAACCCATTCTCCATTTATTCCTTCATAATTGTAAACAACTGTATATGTATATGTGTTTGCTGTATAGTAGAATACTAATTCTTTATTATATGCATCTAATGTTATACTCTTTTCTGTTTCGTCTACAGTATATCCTGTTACTTCTTTTGCTGTTTCTTTGTATGTTTCATTAAATGTTTTTCCTGTTCTTAATACTTCATCTGCTAGTACTTTATTTGTTTCTTTTTCTAAATATTTTACTGTATAACTTACATCTGTTTTTGGTATGTAATATACTTCTATTAAATTTGTTGCTTCATTTTCTGTTATTTTTACAGAAAGTTCTGAATTTTCGTCTAATTCATATCCAAATGGGCAGTTTTCTTCAATTTGTTTTTCTGTAACTTCTAAAGTTGTTCCAAATTCTGCCTTACCTTTTTCAGTATTTAATAATTCAAATTCATCATCTAATACTTTATAGTATTTTATAGTATAATTTAAGTTAGTGTAATTTATGTTTCTATCGCTTATGTTTCCATTTGCACTATTTAATTTTATACCACTCCAAGTTAGTGTTGTTGAAACTAATCTTTCTTGTTCTACTGTTGTTGTTTCTGGTTCTGTTGGCGTTTGAGCATTGTTGTTTTGTGATGGTCTAGTTTGTGTATTATTGCTGTTATTATTGTTGTTTTGTGTTGTTCCAGGTGTTACTGTTTCTCCTCCATTAGTTCCTTGGTTTTCTGTTTGATTTCCGTTTAAATTTTCTGGTGCATTTGCTGTATTTCCAGAATTGTTTTGTTCATTATCTGAACCAGTAACTGGTAAAACTTGATTCTTTGTGCCTTCTTCTGCGGCTGCTGCTTCACCATTATCTTTTAAGAATGTTACTGTACCTACTGCTGCTATGGCAACAATTACAATAGCTATAACAATAGTTAAAATGGTTTTCGTTTTCCCTTTCATTTTTTACCTCCACATCTTTATTATTTTACTTCTTTTGCTTTTACAATAAATCTATTGCTTCTACCATTTGTACAAGTTATTAGAGTTACTTCTCTTCTTCCTTCTTCAATTGGTAGTATACAAGAAATATCATTAGGATCTATTACTTTTGTTTCAAAGACTTCATATTTTAAAGTTATGTTTTGAATATCTGTTAGCTCTATTATATCTCCATTAGATAGCTTTTTGATTTTTCCAAACATTACTCCATTTAAGTTGTTGTGTCCTGCTAAAGTAACATTTCCTATTTCATTTATTTCATTTCCCCAAAATTTGGTTATTGAAATGTTTAAAGATTCTGTATTTGTTTTTTCCAAAATAGGATATTCCAAATTAATTTTTGGAATTCTTATTATTCCAATTACTTTATATCCGCCTAGTTCTGCATCTATATGAGCTTCGCTTTCATTTTGTGTATTTAAGTTCTCTTTAATTTCTTCTACAACGCTTTTGGCTTCATTTTCTGTTTGATTACTTTTATAAAATTTTCGTACTACGAATACTGCTACTATTACGGCTGCAATAATTAGTAATACTAGTATGGCTTTGTATACTTTTATTTTTTTCATTAATATACACCGCCTATTTGCTTTCTTTTTCTAAACTTTTTATTCTTATGCTTACTACTATAATTGCAATAACTAAAATTCCAAGAACTACTAATAAGATGTTATTATCATAAGTTACTGGTAATTTTGTTGTTATTTTTTCTACAACTTTTTCTTCTACATATTTTGATGTTAAAAATTGTGCGTCTACTGTTTCTCTTCCTTCTTTTATCCATAGAACATATTTGTCGCCATTTTTTGCATCTGATGGTTGATATATTTCGTTTCCTTCTACATCTACCCATTTATCATAATCTAAATTGTGTTTTAGATTGTTGAATAATGTACTAAATTCATTGTATACTTCTAGTTTTGTATACATATCTAAATTTGTTTCATTATCGAATTTAGATATTCTTTCTGCTAAGTCCATTAGTCTATTATATTCTTCTCCATTTGGTAATTTAACTATTTGGTATTGATAATCTCCCTCATTTTTCAATACTACTTTACCAGTTGTAACTTTTACTTTAGAACCGTTTACATCTTTTTCTTCTACTTTAACTTGGTCTGTATCTGCTTCTATAAGTTTTGTTACTTTTTGAATATTTTCTAAATCATAATTGTCTATAGCTTTAGTTAAATCTAATTCTACAGCATTTAATATATATTCTCCTTCTGAATTTCTTACCCACATATATTTGTGCTCTGTTGTATATTCATTTATAAATGCTATGTAGTTGCCTCCTGTTGCGGCGTCTTTTGCTGCTGACGAATATGTTAATGTTGTTTTATCTGCAGCACTATCATCTGAAAATGCGAATTCAAATGAATCGTTTAAACTATTTTTTACATAAATTAAATATTCGTTGTCTGATTTTTTTACTATCTGCACATTTTCATTTGTTGCATAAACAGATATTCCTAATAAGCATGATACTATTAAAAAAATCCCTAATAAAAATATCATTTTTGATTTTAAATTTTGCATAATAGTTATGCCTCCTTTATTTATTTTTTATTTTTTTGCGCTACTATTATATTACGGAAATAGGAATTTGTAAATACTTTTGTAAAATTTTTCCTAAATTAAAATCATTTTTGCATTATATATTTCTTGTTTTTTCGACATTTTTTATTAAAAAAAGCCTCACGAAAAAATGAACCTCTAAATGCTAGGTTCTATCTAACATTTGGAGGTGCACTTCAAAAGACATTATTTTTTTATAAATTATATATTGCTGCATTATGTAATAAATACTAATAGCCATTTTCCCTATATTATAGGGTTATCAGAAAGGATTTGTGTCAATCCTTCTATTTACTCAAAATCAAAAAATAAATTCAAAGAAAAGACTGTTGAACAAAATATTTTTATATACTTTGTCAACAGTCTGAAAAAAATGTAGCTACATTTTTTATTTGGTGCCGGTGGTGGGACTATCCAAGCCCGCGTCGGAAAAACAGTTCACTGAACTGTTTTTGCCTTTGCTTCGTGGCTTGTTGGTACAAGCCACAAAGCTAGGCAACCTCCTTTTCGAGTCCCACCTTCCCATAAAAAATAACGCCCTTAGGGCGCTATTTTTTATTTGGTGCCATTCGCAGGCAGGTATGCGAAAAATCACACGTTCATTTATCATTTTATAAATTCAATTTACTACTGCTAATTTAACATAACTTCTTGATTTTTGCAAGTGAAATTTTAAAGATTTATTGCAATATTATTAAATTCTATTCATTAATTAAAGTAATATTAGATATATCCTTATCAATTTCAACAACCAATAAATCAGCTCCCATCGCTGTTAAGCCAATTTCTGGTGAGGTAATAGTGTAGTAAATACTTAAAGTACTATCTTTTTTTTGTGCTTTGTTTGCAAGGATTTCGTTACTTATTGATGACTTTGCGATATATGCTAAAGCAAGAGATTTTGTTTTAAAATATTCTTCATTGTATGTCTTTAATTCTTCTGGAATATATGGTGTTTCTATAATCTGTTTACCATCATCAATATATGATTTATCTGAATTTAAATTCATACAATATTCCTTTAATGCTTCATAATTGTTTATAATTGCACTTGTGTTTGTTGTAAAATCATAATTGTAATCAACACTTATTACTTTCACAGGATATATTGTACTTTTTTCATTAATTGTGCTATCCTGTCCTATTTTTTTTGTACAGCCTGCAAGTGAAATTGTTGCAATTAACGCATAGGCTATAACTAATAAAATTTTTGTTATTTTTTTCACTTTACTTCCTCCTTTGTTATTTAGATACATTTTTTATTGTATTCTGTTGGTAAATAACTTTTAATCTATAATAATTATTGTAATAAATTTAATTATTTTTTCTTATATTTTATTCCAAAACAAATTGCAAATGTAGCAACAATTAATACGATAAAAAATAATACTGCATTTTTTTCTCCTGTTTGTGGTAGTGGATTTGGTGAAACTGTCTTATCCTCTTTTTTGTTATTGTCTTTTTCGGTAGCTCCCACTGTAATTGGTATTTTTATTTCCTCAACTCTGTTTTCTGAAATTTTTATTTTTGCTACTAATGTAGTATTTCCTGTCTTTAAACCTTGTATGCTAGCTCTTCCTACTATCTGCGTACCACCATATTTATTATTCTCTATACCTGTTTCTGGAATACATTTAGCAATTGTTTCATCTTCTATTTTCCATTCAACATTCCAATTATCCTTTACCATTTCAACTAAAGCTATTCCTACTAAACCATCTTTCATCTTTGCAGTTATTTCTACTTTATCACTTGTACCTACATTTATCTCAATATTCTTTTTATTTGAAAAGAAATCATATGTATCATCAATAATATCTATAGGTGGCTCAAGATTGCTTTCGTCTTTAACCTCAATTTCATATGTACTACTATAAGAACCGTACTCAGCTTTTATAGTTACCTTTCCAACCCCTACAGATTTAACTAATCCTTTCGAATCAACTGTAGCAATATTATTATTAGAACTTGACCATGTTACATCTTCATTTTTTATGTTAGATAATGTTTCTATCCCATAAATATCTAATTGTAATGTATTACCTTTTTGTATTGTCTTTATTCCATCTTTTTGTGTAATATAAATATGCTCACCAAAACCAATTTCAATATCTTCATCTTCTATTATAATGCTATTTTTTACCCATTCTGCGCCATCTCCAACATCTAGTCCTGCACCGATTAGCCAACGAACACACACTTCATAATCTTTTCCCGCAGGTAATGTGTATGTATAGCTTTTATTTAATGCTTCACCAAATTTACCAAATCCTAATCGTTCCCATTTAAACATTTCATTATCATTTTTTGATCTAACGCCTATCTCTAGAGCTTGATAATCTGTATCTAGAAAATATAAACTACACTTACTTATTATGTTAAAATTAATTTCATTTTTATCTTTTTTCCAATTAATTTCTATTGGGTTAATAACTGATACTTCAGTTTCAGCAAAATATTCTGTACCTTCAATTGTTGCCTGTATTTTTGTTTTTTCAAATTTTTCTACAGCCTGTATGGCAATAGGAGTTTTTTCTTCCCATTCGTAATACCTTTCATCAGTTTTATCCCAAGGATTCCAATACGATACTTTTGCAACTTTCTCATCTTCGCTTTTAAATGTTATATCACTTTTTGTATATCCTTCTGGTATGTTCATTTCAATAAGTATTTCACTAAAATCATCTATTAAATAAAGATTTTTGTCAAATGAAAGGTTTTCACTTGCATACGAAATTGAACTGCCATATAATAGCCAAATACATATAACGAATAATACATACAAAAATAATTTTTTTATAAATTTCATATAAAATTCTCCCTTTGTTATTTAGATACATTTTATGCTAATTTTTGTTGGTAAAACAAAAAAATTACCCCCATAACTGATTAAGAAAAACAAGATAACCTAATTATTTTAGCAAGTTTTTAATAACTTATCAATGTGTACGTAATTCCACAATGTTCTCACAATCCCTCATGATTTTATTTCTCTTTCTATATTAACATTTTACATCATTACTATATTTAATATATCATTTAATCCCAATAAAAACAATATTTTTAAAAGAAGAAATTTAAATACTTTTATGAGAAAATTATCTCATAATAAACTATTTCTTCAGCACAATGTTTGTAGTTGTTCATCAAACCAACCCATAATAATTGATTTTTTTCCTTTAATTGTTCATTTGTATTATCTTGTTCAGCCATTGCCTTAGTAATCCTATTAATTCTTTCAGTTGCTGTTCTGTCTATTTCAGCAAGGTGTTTATTTAATGTTCCATTCATCAATAATTCAGCATATAAGCCTCGCTTGTGAGTTTTAATATAATTTAGCCTTGCTCTGCCATATTTGCCTAAAATTACATTTTCACAACATTCTGTTTTGTTTTCAATATCTTCTTTAACTCTTTGCTCTTTTAGTCTAGTAGCTTCCTCAAGAGACAATCCTTTTCCTAGATAATACTCTGGAAAATAATAATTTCCATTTCTTTTATACCAAAATCCGTTATCTTTATCATATATTTCATTTTTTAATTCATCCATAGTTCAATCTTCCTTTCATATTTTATCTTGTGTCATTTTGGTTTCTTGCTTTTTTGCGAATGTCAGCATCTTCTTTAATTTCAACCCTTTTATTTAAATTATTGGCAATTTCATAATCATCATCATTAAAAATTCCATTTCTATATAGGTCATCACTAACAATTTTATAGTTTTCATTTTTGTCGTAGTTAATTCTGTTTTGAAAGTGTTTCATAATGTTATGCCAAAATTGTTTTAGCTTAGATACTTGTCCTTTTAAACCGTTTACATCTTGTTGTAATTTATTAATATTTGCATCTTTCTTGTTGATTAGTATATTTAATCTATATATTTCATCATCTTTGGTTTCAAGTTGATTTTCTAATTCAAAATTTTTATAATGCATTTTCTCGTACTTATCTTCAAAATCATCTATAAACTTATTTAATCCATTTATATCTCTAACTGATTGTGTAGTTTTTGAAACTTGTTTCGTATAGTCTATAATTCTTTCTATATCTTCATTTGAAATCACTTTATTGTTTTTATTTAGCTTAGCAGGCTTCAGCCCGTCTAACATAGTTTTAATTTCTTTTGTTGATTTATCAATTACCTTCATATTTTCAGTAGTCTTGTCAAACTTTTTCCTGTTTTTAGCATATTGCTTCTTAAATTCTTTATAGTTCTTCATATCCTTCACATTAACATCAATGTTTCTGCCTTTTTGTTTATGCTTTAGTTCGGCAGTTCTGCAATAGAATTTATTATAAGACTTAATACAGCAATTTCTCATTGAATCTTGTATTGCAGTCAATGACTGCTTTGTAAAAATTTTAGATTTAGCAACTTGTTTTTTCATTCCTCTAGTGTTGTTATTGCTTACTGGAACACCAACTATATGTAGGCGGGGAGAGGTTTCGTCAAAGTGTACTACTGCATTTGCTATTTTAAAATCTGGTACAATTCTTGTTAAATCTTTAATTTGTTCATTATATACATCAATCATTTTGTGTCTATATGTCTCATCTTTATTAGTCCAAAACTCCATATCGCCGAGTTCTACAATGAATTCACAAGCCAAGTCCCATAAACTGCTATCAGAGATGTGTTTGAAATAGTTGTCTATTTTTCTGTCTGCTCTGGTTTGCTTATTATTATACTCAATGCGTGAATCTTCAAACTCTTGCGAATACAATTCTTGCACATCACGATATAAATTATTGGTGCCGGTGGTGGGTCCACTCGCACTCGCGTCACAAAAATAGTCCACTGGACTATTTTTACCTGCGTTCAGCCTGGCCTTGTACCAGGCTGAACTTGGTACGTTCCTTTTCGAGTCCCACCTTCCCATAAAAAATAACGCCCTTAGGGCGCTATTTTTTATTTGGTGCCGGTGGTGGGACTCGAACCCACACGCCATTGCTGACAACAGATTTTGAGTCTGCCCCGTCTACCAATTCCAGCACACCGGCATTTATTTCGTTTGTTATTATACACTATATTTTTTTGTTTTGCAACCTAATTTTTAATAATGCGTATTAAATTGTTTTGGACGGGTTTTATCACCCGCCCATACATCCATTTATACTAGTTTATAACTAATTTTAATTATCTTGCACCTTTATCATATGGTATTCCTTCTGCTTTTGGTGCTGCAGATTTTTTAGATGTTAATATTAATACTATCATTGTTACTATATATGGAATCATTAAATATAAATAGTTTGACTCCATTATTCCTTCAAATTTTGGTAAAAATGCTAAACTTGCACTGTAATTTCCTATAATTTTGAATAATGCAAAGAACATAGATGCAAAGAATATACTTACTGGTTTCCAGTTTCCAAATATCATAACTGCTAATGCTAAGAATCCATATCCTGCAACAGTAGATTGGAATCCTGAACCTGCTGCTATTGTATATGCAAGTCCTCCTATTCCTCCCAATATTCCAGAAATTATTGTTCCAGCATATCTCATTTTATATACGCTAATTCCAACTGAATCGGCTGCTTGTGGGTGTTCTCCGCAAGCTCTTAGTCTTAATCCAAATTTTGTTTTATATAAAATTACAATTGATATTATTAATAAAATAAATGCTATTGGCGTTGTTAAAAAACCATTTTTAAAAATTAAATTATGCCAAAATTCTGGCAATACATTTATTCCTAATGTTGTTTCTGTTATTCTTGTCCAAGTTGGTAAGTTTATTGTTGTATTTCCTTGTCCTTGGATTGCCCAAGATAATACAACTGCAAATGCTGGTGCAAGTGTATTTAAAGCAGTTCCTCCTATTGTTTGGTCTGCTTTTAAGTTTATTGCTGCAAATGCTAGTAATAATGAGAATATTGCGCCGAGTAGCCGCCGATACAAGTATCGCAATAATCATTCCTAAATATGGGTGTTCTACTCCAAATCCCATTGTGTTTAATTTGCTTAAAGTAAGGCACCCAAATAATGCACCAATTATCATTATTCCTTCAAGAGCAATGTTAATTACTCCACTTCTTTCTGAGAACATTCCTCCTAGTGCTACTAACATTAATGGTACAGCAAATATAATAGTTGCTCCTAATATATCTCCAAATAAAGCCATTATTTTTGCACCTCCTCTGCTTTTACTTTTGCCATTTCTGCATTAGAATTTTTCTTTTCTTTTTTTGCAAATAATTTTCCAATTGATATTTTAAATAAGAACGAGAATGCACTTAAGTATACTATTGCAGAAATTATTATATTTATAATTTCTGTATTATATTTATATCTTTGTAGAGCTTCTCCTCCTACTTGTATGTATGAAATAAACAAAGCACTAAATATTACTCCAATTGGATTAGAAGATGCAAGTAATGCTACTGGTATTCCATTGAATCCCATTACTGGTAAATTCTTTTCTATTAAGTATTCTGCTGTTCCACTTAAATAGTAAATTCCTCCTGCAAGTCCTGCTAGGCCTCCTGCAATTGCCATTGAAAGAATTATGTTTTTCTTTGAATTTATTCCTGCATATATACTAGCATATTTATTAAATCCGCACGCTTTTAATTCATATCCAAAAATAGTTTTGTTTAATATTACATAAATTATAACTGCTACTAATATTGATATGAATATGCTTATATTCATATATGAAGAGCCCTCTAGCAATGTATCTAATCCGCCTTTAGGTATAGTTGTTTGTACATTATAAAAATTTTGTACTAATGATAAATTTGTTGTTCTGTTAGTTATTGAACCTGCCCAGTAATTTTGTATCATCATTGGTATGTTTTTTATTAATACATTTACTGCATAAAGTCCAATCCAGTTAAACATAATTGACGTAATTACTTCATTTACATTAAATAAAGCTTTACACAAACCTGGTACAAGGCCCCAAAGCATTCCTGCAAGGAATGCAAATATTAAAGATACATACCAAGGATTTCCTAGTACAATAGCAGAATACAATGAACAAAATGCTCCTACAACATATTGTCCTGGTGCTCCTATGTTAAACAACCCTGTTTTAAATGCAAATGCAACTGAAAGTCCTGTTAATACTAATGGTGCTGCTTGGTACAAAACTTTTGCGAACTTATCTGGGCTTGAAAATCCTGTTGTAAGTAATGCATTTAACCCACTTAATGCCTTTGTTCTATTAAATATTAAAAGTAGTAGGAATCCAAGAAGTAGTCCTATACATATTGAAACTATTGATGCTAATAAACTTATAACTGCTTTACTTTGAAAAAATTTTCTGATTTTATTTTTCATTCTTGTTTTCCCCTTTCTTATTTTTATTTGCTCCAGCCATATAAAGTCCTAGCTCATTAAGTGTAGTTTCTTTAGGGTTTAATTCCCCTACAATTTCACCCTCATACATTACTAATATTCTATCTGATAAATTCATTACTTCATCTAATTCCAAAGATATTAATAGAACTGCTTTTCCGGCGTCTCTTTGTTCTACAATTTTCTCGTGAATATATTCAATAGCTCCAACATCTAAACCTCTTGTTGGCTGTACTGCTACTAATAATTCTGGATTCTTGTCTATTTCTCTTGCAACTATTGCTTTTTGCTGATTTCCTCCAGACATACCTCTTACAATAGATACAGCTCCTTCACCAGAACGAATATCAAATTCTTGTATTAATTTATTAGTATATTTTCTTACTTCTTTAAATTTTATGAAGCCTCTAATTTGAAATTTTGGTTCCCAATATCTTTGTAAAACCATATTTTCTTCTAATGAATAATCTAATATTAATCCATATTTATGCCTGTCTTCTGGAATATGGCTCATTCCCATTTTTGATCTTGTTCTTATTTTTGCTCTTGTTATATCTTGTCCTAAAAATTTTACACTTCCTTCTGATACCTTTTGTAAGCCTGTTATTCCTGAAACTAGCTCTGTTTGTCCATTTCCTTCAATTCCTGCTATACAAACAATTTCTCCTTGCCTCACCTCAAATGAAACATCTTTAACTGCTTTTTTCTTATGGCGTTTTGCATCAATTGATAAATTTTCCACCTCAAGAATAGTTTTCCCTGGCACCATTTCCTTTTTGTCTACTGTAAATTTAACTTTTCTACCAACCATCATTTCTGATAGTTCTTCTTTGGTTGTTTCTTTTACATTTACAGTCCCAATATATTTTCCTTTTCTTAAAACAGTACATCTATCTGCAACTGCCATTATTTCGTTTAATTTGTGTGTAATAAATAGAATAGATTTTCCTTCCTTAGTGAAATCTCTCATTATATCCATAAGTTCGTCTATTTCTTGTGGTGTTAGAACTGCTGTTGGCTCATCAAATATTAAAATTTCATTATCTCTATAAAGCATTTTCAATATTTCTACTCTTTGTTGCATTCCAACACTTATTTCCGAAACTAAAGCATCTGGATCTACTTTTAATTTATACCTTTCACTTAGTTCTACTATTTTCTTTCTTGCTTCTTCTTTTCTTAAGAATCCCCATTTATTTGGTTCTACGCCAAGTATAATATTATCTAAAACAGTAAAGCATTCAACAAGTTTAAAATGTTGATGCACCATACCTATATTTAATTCATTTGCATCTGTTGGAGAATTTATTTTTACTTTTTGGCCATTCTTTTTAATTATTCCTTCTTCTGGTTGGTATAATCCAAAAAGGACACTCATAAGTGTAGATTTTCCTGCTCCATTTTCTCCAAGTAGTGCGTGAATTTCGCCTTTTTTTAATTTAAGCGTAACATTGTCATTAGCTTTTATTCCAGGGAATTCTTTAGTGATATTTAACATTTCTATTACATATTCTTCTTTTTCCTTCATGTTCATCCTCTTCTATCAAGAAAAGGCTAGGCTCATTTAACGCCCAGCCTTTTGCTGATTATTTTATTAAATTAGTTTTGGTAATCTACTTTTATTGCAAGTTCTGGTCTAGCTTTTGTTTCATTGCTGATTTTTACTTTTCCAGATTTTACATCTTCAAATAATTTTTCATATTCTGCAACTGTGAATTTAGTTAATCTCCAAGATGTTTTTGCTGTTGGTAATCCAACGCAGTTATCAGCTGCACCTAATGTAGATGTTTTTCCTGCTAAATCTGCAGGCCATTTTTTATTGCTTGTTGCATATAAGTCTTTTAATGCTAATTTAACTGATGTTGTTAACTCTTTCATTGCTGAAGTGATTATTGTTTCTGATTCAAAGTATTGATCTTTATCAACACCTATAACTTTTTTGTTTGCTGCTTCTGCTGCACTTGTTGTAGAAAGATAAATTCCACCACCGCAAGCAAATACAACTTCTGTTCCATCAGAATACCAAGATTCCATTTTTGTTTTAATTTCATCTGTTGGTGAAAAGCTTCCTGAATACCAGTATTTTACTGATACTTTGTCTTCTACTTTCATTTCTTTTGCTGCGTCGTTAGCTCCTTGAAGGAATCCATATCCATAACGAATAACTGCTGGAACATCCATTCCTCCTAAGAATCCTAATTTTGTATATCCATCTTTTACTGCTGCATATCCTGCAAAATATCCTGCTTGTTCTTCTTGATATAAGATACAATGTACATTTGATGCTGTTTTATAGTTGTATTCTGCATCATGTGGTTCTCCATCTAATAGTAAGAATTGTACTTCTGGATATTGTTCTTGAATTTCATATACTGATTCTTCAAATAAATATCCTGGGCAAACAACTACTTTTGCACCTGTTTCAATTGCTGTTTTCATTGTTTCAACACGAGCTGCTGTTGAGTCCTCAGATGGTCTGTAATAAGCATATGTAATTTTATTTTCTTTTGCAAATGCTTCTACACCCTCCCAAGCACTTTGGTTAAAAGATTTGTCATCGATATTTCCTACATCTGTTACAAGAGCAATTTCATATTTGTCTTCTTTTTTCTCTGTTTTTCCACATCCTGCAATAAGTAGGCATGACACTACAAGTAAAAGTACTAATGCGAAAATTGTTAATTTTTTCATTAAAAAAACCCCTTTCAAATTTGTTTTTTTTTACGACCTGATTATATCAATACCCTTTTTAAATTACAACCTTTTTTTCAAATTTTTTTATTTTTTGTAATATTTTTCAGATGCAAAGTTGACATTAGCAGATTCCAAGCCAGTTTGGCAAAATCTACATAATTTCAGCATTTTATTTTAGTGTGATTTTAATTGCACACAATAAAAATCACACTTACAATTAATGATGCCAATTGTTTATATAAAAAAATAACCCCTTAATCTTAAGGGATTATTTTGATTTTTTATTTAAGAAATCCTTGTATTATTTGCTCTTCCGCTTCTTTTTCTGTTAATCCTAAAGTCATTAGTTTTATTAATTGTTCTCCTGCTATTTTCCCAATTGCAGCTTCGTGTATCAAATTTGCTTCTACATTATTGGCTATAATTTCTGGTATTGCAATTACTTTTGCACTATCTTTTATTATTGCATCACATTCTACGTGTCCAAAACATTTTGAATTTCCTTGCACATTTGATTTAAATTGTTGTACAGATTTATCTACCGCAACCGACCTAGATGTAACATGAGTACTTGCATTTTCTCCATTTAGCTCAACTTCAAAACTTGTTGTTGCTGTTTGATTTCCGTGTGTCATTATTTTTTCAGAAATAACTAAGTTTGTATTATTTTCTAATTTTCCCTTTGTTGTTCTAACAGTTGAATCTACACCTTTTATTTGTACAGTTTCCATTTCCATATAGCTTCCGTCTTTAAGAGTTACTTCTGTTACTGGGTTTAAAATTCTTTTTCCTGTTCCCTCTCCTTCTCCATAATGTTTTTCTATATATTTTACTTTTGCACCTTCTTCTAAGAAAAACCTATGTATTCCGTCGTGTTGAGAATCTTGGTGGTGGTCATTGTGTATTCCACACCCTGCTATTATTACTACATCTGCATTTTTTCCTATAAAAAAGTCATTGTATACAACATCAGTCAAACCACTCTTAGTAATAATTACTGGAATGTGTACAAATTCAAACTTTGTATTTTCTTTAACATATATATCTATTCCTGGTTTATCCTTTTTTGTTACGATATTTATATTTTCTGTTATTTGTCTTTCTATACCTTTTCCATTTTTTCTTATGTTGTATGCACCTTTAGGGGCTTCATTCATATCTGCAATTTCCATTAATAAGCCTTTATCAATATTGTCCATCATCATTACCTCCTAACTTGCAACACTCCTTTTTCTCTGTTTTTAGAATATCAAGCATAACTTCTTCTTTATCACCTATTTTTTCTACATTTCCACTATTTAATAAAATAATTTGGTCTGCAATATTTAGTATTCTTTCTTGGTGTGAAATTATTAAAGTTGTTCCTTTAGTTTCTTTTCTTATACTTTCAAAAACTTTTATTAAACTTTTGAAACTCCATAAATCTATTCCAGCTTCTGGCTCGTCAAATATTGTAAGTTTAGAATCTCTAACAGCAACTGTTGCAATTTCTATTCTTTTTAATTCTCCTCCTGATAGTGAACTATTTACTTCTCTGTCTACATATTCTTTTGCACATAGTCCTACTTTTGATAATATGTCGCATGCTTCTTTTTTAGTTATATTTTTTTTAGCTGATAGTTTAAGTAAATCATATACTGTAATTCCTTTAAATTTTACAGGTTGTTGAAATGCAAAAGCTATTCCAAGCTTTGCCCTCTCGTTTATTGGTGTTGTAGTTATATCTTGTCCATCAAAAATAACTTGTCCACTATCTGGCTTTTCTATTCCCATTATAATTTTGGCAAGTGTGGATTTTCCGAGATCCATTTGGTCCTGTTATTACTATAAATTTGTCTGTATCTATTTTTAAATTTATATTATCTAGTATTTTTTTATTATCTCTTGTAAAACATATATTTTTTAATTCTAGCATTGTATTTCCTTTCTTTTATTCATTTCATTCATTACTTATAATACCACTTTTTCACAATTAAATCAAGATTCGTACTTTCTCCCAATTTTTAGCAAGTGTAGGTTAGTCAATCATATGTCACAAACTTTTGAAAAATATATAGTTTGAGTAC
>OIYS01000823.1_pt1 | contig 18532 bp, 26 predicted proteins | sample 1588271 | NCBI WGS metagenome assembly OIYS01 (sample SAMN03283286) | human gut metagenome | biome: human-associated habitat; material: feces | host: Homo sapiens | place: Peru | collected 2012
ATTTTAATCGCCCGAAATAGAACATTATTACAATTATTTTTGTTCAATTATGCAATGATATTTATCAATGGTTCACAAATGGGCGGGTTTAGAACCCGCCCATACAAATTTAATAATGTGTTTTTGCATTTGCGGGCGATTAAAATCGCCCCTACATTTCAAATTTGCATATAAATGCTCGCACAAATTATCTTGTTTTTCTTATAACTCTATTCGATATTGTGCACAAAATTTCATAATTTATTGTCCCACATTGTTTTGCTATTTCTTCTACTGTTATTTTGTCATTATCCCATATATACACATCATCGCCTATTTTAACATCTAAATTAGTTACATCTATCATAAAACTATCCATACATATTGTTCCTACTATTGGTGCTTTTTGCCCTTTTATTACTACATTTCCCTTATTGCTTAAACTTCTTTTTATGCCGTCTGCATACCCTATTGGTACATTTGCAATTGTAGTTTTTTTATTTGCTATATATGTTCTTCCATAACTTATGCTTGTTCCTGGTTCTACTTCTTTTATAAATGAAATTCTACTTTTTAGCATCATACAAGGCTTTAAGTTTACTAATTTCTTTAAATTTTCATTTGGATAATACCCATATAGCATTATTCCTGGTCTTATCATATTACCTGGTAAGTCTTTTATTCTAGCCGTTCCTGCACTATTTCCTATATGAACATATTTTACAGTATTAATTTTGCTTTTAATTATTTTTACTGCTTGGTCAAATTTTTCTATTTGTACTTTAGCAAATTCTAAATCCTCATCACTTGTTGCAAAATGTGAATATATTCCTTCTACTTCTATATTATTTAATGCTTTTACTCTTTCTACAAATTGCACTAAATTTTCCAAACCTACACCCGTTCTTCCCATTCCTGTTTCAATTTCAATATGTATCTTTGCTGTTTTTCCTGCTGTTTGTGCCTCTTTATTTAAAGCTTCTACAAATTCTATATAACATACTCCTGTTACAATATCATATTTTATAATATTAGCAATGTCTTCTTGTGAAGGCTGATTTAATACTACTATTTCTCCTTCATAACCCCAACCAGCTCTTAAAACAATCCCTTCATCTACAAATGCAGTTCCTAGCCTTTTTATACCTACTTTATCCACAAATTTTGCAACATTTGCAGCTCCAATTCCATAGCCACTCGCCTTTAGTACTGGCAATATTTCCTTATCTGGTTGTAATTTTTTTATTTGGTTGTAGTTGTATTCCATTGCTTCTAAGTCTATAAGTAATTCAGTTTGTCTGTTTCTTTCGTATAACATAGTGCTTGCCACCTTTCTATCATTTACTCGTGATTTTTTTCTAATTACAAGCAATTAAAATCGTCCCATATTTTTTAATATGTATTTATTCTTTAGGTAATATGTAAATGCAAATTTATAATAAAAAAAACGGTTTTATTTTAAAAATAAAATCCGTCTTCTTTATTATTATGCATTTTTTGCTATTTCAGCTAATTCAGCAAATGCTTTACTATCATTTACTGCAAGTTCAGCTAACATTTTTCTGTTTATTGTTACATTAGCTTTCTTTAATCCAGCTATCATTTTGCTGTATGTTAATCCGTTTTGACGGCTAGCAGCATTTATTCTTGCTATCCATAATTTTCTAAAATCACTTTTCTTATCTTTTCTTCCTACATATGCATATGATAATGATTTTAAAACTGCTTGGTTTGCATTTCTAAATCTATATCTTTTTGCTCCAAAATATCCTTTAGCTTGTTTTAATACTTTTTTATGTTTTTTTCTTGTGATTCTTGCTGTTTTTACTCTTGCCATTTTTTATCCTCCTTTTAGATTATCATTTCAAATATTTTTTTATTATCCATATGGTAATAATTTTTTAATTCCTGCCTCACATGTTTTATCTGCATAAGCATCTTGAACTTTTCCAGATTTTTTTTGTCTTGTTGTTTTATTTGCAAGTAAATGTCTTCTGTTTGATTTTGTTCTTTTTACTTTTCCAGTTGCTGTGTATGAATATCTTTTTGCAGCTGCTTTATTTGTTTTTAATTTTGGCATATTGTTTACCCCCTTCTTTTATCTTGTAAATATATTATTTATTTGCTGGTGCCAGTATTATAAACATATTTTTACCTTCTAATACAGGTTTTTTTTCTACAGTTGAAACTTCTCCAAGTGCCTCTATAAATTTGTTTAATACTTCTTCACCCATTTTAGCATAGTTAACTTCTCTACCTCTAAATCTTACTGTAATTTTTACTTTGTTTCCATCTTCTAAGAATTTTCTAGCATTTTTAGATTTAAAACCAAAGTCGTGCTCTTCTATATTAGGTGTAACTCTAATTTCTTTTAATTCAAGAGCTTTTTGTTTCTTTTTAGATTCTTTTTCTCTTTTAGCTTGTTCAAATTTATGTTTTCCATAGTTCATTATTTTGCAAACTGGATTTTCTGCATTTGCAGAAACTAAAACTAAATCTAAATCTTTTTCTGCTGCTAAATCTAATGCCTCATCTCTAGACATTTGTCCTAATTTTTCTCCGTTTTCTCCTATAACTTGAACTTGTCTAAACCTTATTTGTTCATTTATTAGTAAGTCTTGTTTGATATTTAATCACCCCTTAAAAATAAAAAATAACTTGTTGTAAGAAACAAGTTAATCCATAAAATATATTTTTTATAATAACCTTTTCCCATTTGGTAAAGGTGAGAATGGATACTTCTTCTTTAACAACAGTATTAATATTACTACTTATTTTAAAAAAAGTCAAGAGTTTTTATTGACTTTTTTAATTTTCTGTATTAAAATAGGTAAGTACGATATTTATTTATAGACCCTTGCCCGGTAGTCTATTTGGTTTAATAAATATCAAATATAAAAAAAGATAATTGAATGGAGGATATTTTTATCATGAATAATACTACTTATATGGCAAATTCAAATAATATTGAAAAAAAATGGTATATAATTGATGCAAGCGGAAAACCTCTTGGAAGAATAGCTGCTGAAGCTGCAAAATTATTAAGAGGAAAACACAAACCAACTTTCACACCTAATGTTGATACAGGTGACCATGTTATTATATTAAATGTAAAAGATGTTATATTAACTGGTAAAAAATTAGATCAAAAAATTTATAGACATCACACAGGTTATATTGGAAATATGAAAGAAACTACTGCAAGAAATATGTTACAAAACAAACCTGAAAAAGCTATGATGCTTGCTATAAAAGGAATGCTTCCAAAAAATAGATTAGGAAGACAAATGATCAATAAAGTTAGAATATACAGCGGTTCAGAACACGAAAACCAAGCTCAAAAACCAGAAGTATGGGAGGTAAAATAATATGGCAAAGAAAGCAGAAAAAAATTTCTTTTATGGAACAGGTAGAAGAAAAAAATCAATCGCTAGAGTAAGATTATTAAACGGTAATGGTAAAATTACTATAAATGGAAAAGATATTAACGAATACTTTGGTGTTGAAACATTAAAAGTTATAGTTAAACAACCATTAGTTGCTACAAATACATTAGATAAATATGATGTAGTTGCAAAAGTAACAGGTGGTGGAATTAGTGGTCAAGCAGGTGCTGTAAGACACGGTATTGCAAGAGCATTATTAGAAGCTAATGGAACTGAATATAGACCAACACTTAAAGCTGCAGGATTCTTAACAAGAGATGCAAGAATGAAAGAAAGAAAGAAATATGGTCTAAAGAAAGCCAGAAAGGCTCCACAATTCAGCAAAAGATAGACATTTCTATATGTATTTCAAAACCTCGGAAATAAAATTTCCGAGGTTTTTTGTGCAAAGCTTGGAATCACTATTGCTACTCTAGCATTTCGTTAATTTTAGCAAATGTAATAAAATAACTATTGTATTACATTTATTTTTTTGTATAATACATAAATTTATTGCTTTGTTCATAATTGCATATTGCGAAGAATTCTTCACTACTAATTTCATCCAACGAATGTCCATAATTAAATCCCCTATCGCCTTTTTGTTCACCTATAGCTATACCATTAAATCCATATATTGCCCCTTGTGGGTACATTAATCCAGATTCAACATCGAACAATACATCTAATTCAACCTCTCCATTTCCTTGAATATAGTTAGAATTCGAGTTATTATAGCAACTTGCAGAACCATATACAGTAAACAAGAATGCCATTTTTTTAACTTTACTGTTTTCTTTATCCAATGCGCAATAACACATTTTAAATTTTATCTTTTCTTCATTGTTAAAAGTATAAACTTGACTACTAGTTTTATAATTGCTTGTTATATTACTATTTATATATGAACCTTTTTTATCAAAGTATTTATTATAAATAATATTTTTATATTTAGTTTCATTTTCTGTAATTATATCTTTAAATTGATTTTCAAAAGTTCTTTGTTCTTCAGCAGTTTTTTTAGCTGACTCTATCATCTCTTTTAACTCTTCAATGTTTACATTGTCTATATTTTTACCACCTGCTGATAATATAGCTTCCTTAAGTTCTTGTCTTGAGTCATAGCTTACTCCATTTTCCTCCATTAATTGTCTATATTCTTGTATTAACTCTTCTCTCACATTTGTTTCTTTTGCACTATTTTTTTCTAAATTTTCTTTATCTACGGAACTATTCTTCTTATTCATTATTAAAATACTTGGTGCTATCAAAAACGCAAGAATTAATATTACTAATATAATAATAAATTTTTTTCCTCTCATTTAACATTCCCTCCCATAAAATTACTATAAGTTTATATCATTCATGATATAAATATATTACTTCTATCGCTCTTTTTCATTTTATTAGTTCACTTAACATCTTTACTTTTACTATTTCTTTTTGAAGTTTTGTAATCCCCATGTTATAGTATCTTTTGAATTGTTTATATATACATAACTGTCCTCTTCCCCTGTCATATATACTGATAAGGATTCGGTCACTTTATTAAACTTATAAGTAAACTCCTTTGCATTTATTCCATCTGTAAGTCTTCCTTTTTCATTTCCATATATATATACCGTATAATATCCATTTTCCCATGTTCCTATATATGGATTCTTTTTAAACCACCCTCCTTTGTATGCAATAAATGCTAACATAATAATCGCTGTAAGAATTCCACAAATAATATTTTTTTTAGCCTCGTTTCTATCCATAATTTATTTCTCCTATTAATACAAATTTTTTCTATCTAATTTCAATTTTTATTTTTAAATTTCCATACTGTTTTTCTCTTCTCTCGCCTTCTCCATTTACAACAATTACTTGTCCATTCTTTATATTTTGAGGTATTGCGAGCTCTAGTTCTCTTCCTTTTACTTTCATTTTTACTTTTGTTCCTTCTATTGCCTCTTTTTTAGATATTTTTACTTTATAGTTTAAATCTAATGCAGAATTATAATTTTTATTGTCTCCAGCATTAAGTATTTCCTCAAAATTTATCTCTCCAAACCCATTAAAATCTTCTACCTTTTCCGACACAATTCTTCTCCACAACTTTTATTTATTTTCTAATTTATCAACATCTATTGGTAAGTTTTCGCCAATATTAAGTTTTCTCCATATTCTTTTATTAATATTACTCTTGTCCTTATCTAATACATACGCACCAATACATTCAAAGTACTCCTGATTAAATGTATCTCTTCTTCTAGGGAATACATATCTAATACAGTTATCTTCGAAATCTCTATTTTCTAGTTTATTAATTTTTTCTTCAACAATAATCTCTCCGTTTTCTTCTAATGTATTAATCCACCCCTGGTAATTGTATAATCTTGGTGTCCAAATTTTAACATTTGTGTTAGGTAATTCATAACCACAATTTTGAACTAATGTCTTACCAGATATATATGTATTTAATGTATATTTTTTAAAGCAATTAAAAATCATATATCTTTTTTGAAATTTTGTTCCAATTTTGATGTACCCTTTTTTAATAATATCTTTATAGTTTAGAGGATTTTCTTTTTTTACTTTCTCATCTAAGCAAGTATAAAAATCTTGTATTATATCGCTTTCATTTATATATTTTTTTAATACTTTTAAAATTGCAAATCCATTAATCCTGTTAAAGTCATATAGTTTTTCTTCAAATCTATAACATCCAGTCTTCATATAAACGGGAATAATTTTAGTTTTGTCGAACTTATTTATATCTAAATCTAAAATTTCGATATCTTCTTTTTTATCTTCCTGAACTATATCTTTTAATACATTAATATATCTTTGTAATTGGTCGTTTGTAGTTCCATTAATTTTATCTTCTATAATAACAACAAACTCATTATCAATTGTTATTACAATGTCCATTCTATGAAATTGTCTATTAATTTTTATTGAGCTAATTTTATCTAAATTTATTAACTTTTTTAATTTATTAATATTCTTATTTAAATCCTTTTTTATTAAATCTACTTGACTGTTTAAGTTTGAACATTTCTTTTCTAGTTCTTTAGTTTTATCATTTTCTTTTTTATTATTTCTGTCATTAAAGATCTCATAATGCTCTTTTAGTTCATTTTTTTCATAATATGGGTATAAATTTTCATCATTCAAATCCGGAAATAAAATTTCTTTTAACATTTCTTTTCCTAGATTATATAATTTGTGTTCCTTATAGTTAATACAATTAATACACCAGCAAATAAAAGCATCTTGTGACAGTTCTTTTGTTGCATATTTAAATATATTATTCCTTTCCATGATATACCTCCGTACAATTTTACTTGTACAGAGCATATCATACATTAATATTTTTTACAAGTATTTCTCATATTTTTTATTAATATTTTTCCTTAATTTTATGAGTAATTTTTGTATAATTTTCTGGGAGGCAAATTTTATGAATGATGAAAAAGTTATTAAACAGCTTACAAATTTAAAGGTACTTAGGAAATCTAAAAAAATCACTCAATTAAAGCTTTCTATGGACTTAGGTGTTTCTCAAGAATTAATTTCTAGATATGAAAATGGAAGTTCCTTTCCTCAACCGCAAATGTTAATTACTCTTGCAAATTATTTTAATTGTTCAGTAGATTATCTTTTAGGCTTAACAGATGTTGCTACACCAACTAAATATTTAGTTACTAAAAATACCTCTATTAATGAGGCGGAAGTTTTAAATAAATATAATATGTTGTCTAGCGAAGATAAAAAATGCTTTAATAAGTTTTTATCTTTTCTTTTAGATAATAGCAAAAAAGAGTAGTTTCCTACTCTTTTTTGCTCAGGCTCTTGGCAAGGTATATAAAAATATTTTGTTCAATTTGTAGGGGCGGGTTCCAAACCCGCCCGGCCCAAGAACATTGATAAATATTCTTGCATAATTGAACAAAAATAATTGTAATAATGTTCTATTTCGGGCGATTAAAATCGCCCCTACATTTTTTATATAACAAATCATCTTATTCGGACGGGTTTGGAACCCGTCCCTACAAATTCAAATAATCCGTTAATATGTTTTTTCATTTGCGGGCGATTAAAATCGCCCCTAAAAATTTTCAACAATAAAATAATTGACTTTTTTCTTAAATATGTATATAATAATTATAGGAAATGGAGAAACCACAAAAGTGGTTTGCCAAGTTAAATGTTTTAACACATCTGACTCGTCAAAGTTAACAGATGTGTTTTTTTATTGGTTTATTTGCTTTTGCCCAAAATTACTGCTAATGCTATAACTAAGGCAATTGCTATGATAGTCATTCCTAGTAGTCCATAAAATAGTATGTATATAATACTTAGTAATTCTGCTTCTATCATAAGCCTCACCTCCTCATTGGAGGCAAACCACATCCGCTTATTCTCATTTCCTATGCACAATTCTATGCAACATTTGTTCGCCTAAGTCAAGAAAGCAAAACTTATATTTTTAATTTTATTCTATTTCTAATAATATACTTCTACTAAATACAGTCCTTGTGGTGGTAAGGTTTTTCCTGCTCTACTTCTTTCTTTAGATTTTATTATTTCTGGTATTTCTTCTGGTTTTATTTTTCCAAGCCCAACATCTACCATTGTTCCAGATATTATTCTAACCATATTATATAAAAATCCGTTTCCTTCTAGTTCAATTATTATTCTTTCTCCTTCTTGTATAATTTTTGCATTATATATTGTTCTTACGCTACTTTTTGAACTTGTTCCGCTTGCTTTAAAACCTTTAAAATCGTGCTCTCCCTCGAAATATTTTATTCCTTTTTGCATTGCTTCTACATTTAATTTAATTGGCATATGGTATTCTAAATCTCTATATATTGCACTTCCGTATTTTGAGTTATTAATTATGTACCTATATTTTTTCCCTTTACAAGAGTACCTAGCGTGAAAATTCTCTTCTACTTCTTCTGCTTTTATTATTCTTATACTCTGTTTCAATTTTGAATTGATTGCAATTGGAATTTTTTCTATTTCTATTTTAGAATTCGTTTTGAAATTTGCAACTTGTCCTAAACTGTGTACTCCTGCATCTGTTCTTCCAGAGGCATTTAAATCTATCTTTTCGCCTGTTATTTCCTCTATTGCTTTTTCAATTTCTCCTTGTATATTTAATTTATTAGGTTGTTTTTGCCAACCTCCAAATTTTTTACCATCATATTCTATAGTTAATTTTATATTTCTCATAATTTCCTCTTTTATATTATAATGGGGTCCAGTATTCTGGACCCTTGTATTATTTATTTTTTTCTTTCTTTTTTTGTTCTTCTCCAAATTTTTTAGTTATGATATTTTTTATTAAAATTTGTTTTAAAGCATCTTCTTTTACATCTGCAATTAATGTTCCGTCTTTTGCCACAGATATTTTTCCTGTTTCTTCAGAAACTACAACCACTATAGCATCAGATTCTTTCGACATTCCAATTGCAGAACGGTGCCTTGTTCCTAACCTTTTAGAAACGTGTTTATCATTTGATAGTGGTAACATACAGGCGGCAGCTTTTATTCTATTTTCGCTAATTACAACTGCTCCATCGTGCAATGGTGTTTTAGGTGTAAATATATTTACTAAAAGTTGTGGTGAAATTTCTGAATCTATTGGTATACCTGTATCCATAATATCTTTTAGTTTTATATCTCTTTCTATTACTATTAAAGCTCCTGTTTTAGTTTTTGAAAGTTCTGTTGCTGCAATAATTATTTTATAAATATTTTCTTTAGTTTTAGTAGCAATGTCTTTGTCTATTCCAAAAAACTTATTAATTTTATTGCTTCCAAGTTGCTCCAAAGCCCTTCTAAGCTCTGGCTGAAATATTACAATTAAAAGTATTACTCCATATGTCATAAAAGATGTTAAGATATAATTTAAAATGTTTAGTTGTAATATGCCACTTACTATAGTTATAATTATTAAGAAAATAATTCCCTTTAATAGCTGTAATGCTCTAGTTCCTTTTATAAGTCCCACTAATTTTACAATTAAATATATTACTATTGTTAAATCTAAAATTAGTAAAAAAATTTTTAATGGATTTTGAGGTAATGTTTTTAAATAATTCATTATCTCTTGCATATTTATTTGTGTCCCACTATTACTTATCATTAGTTTCCTCCTAAGTTATTGTAATAAAAAGGCTATTAATGTTGCTGCAACACCTAATACCATTAAGGCTGCAAGTATTCCTGCTAAAACTCTTGTCATAACTTTTTTCTTGTCATTTCTTGCCATATAAATCGCTCCTTTTGTTTCATTTACAAATATAATTTTATATCATTCTTTTTACATTGTCAATTGAAAAAACAGGAAATTTGTTATTCCTTTTCCATATTCTTTTTTATTTCATTTTTAATATTCTTAATGTGTTTATTATTGTAAGTAGGGTTACACCAACATCTGCAAATACTGCCTGCCACATTTGTGCTATTCCAAGCGCACTTAAAATTAGTACTAAAACTTTTACTCCTATTGCAAATATTAGGTTTTGTTTTATTATTTTATTTGTATATTTAGAAATGTTTATTGCTTCTTTTATTTTTCTTATATCATCTGTCATTATTACAATGTCTGATGCTTCTATTGCAGAAGATGATCCAACTCCTCCCATAGATATTCCAACATCTGCTAGTGCAAGTACTGGTGAATCGTTTATTCCGTCTCCTACAAATGCAACTTTGTAATTATTATTTATTAATTTTTCTAATTCTTTATATTTTTGGTCTGGCAACATTTCATATTTTACTTCATCTATGTTTAATTCTTCACCTATTTTTAGGGCTACTTCTTTATTATCTCCTGTAAACATTCTAGTTTTTATATTCATATTTTTTAAGTCTGAAATTGCCTCTTTAGTTCCTGGTTTTATTGTATCTGCTAAATGTATTATTCCTACTGTTTTATCATTAATCTTTACTTGTATTTTTGTGCTTGCATCACTATTTTTTTCTTTTTCTTCTTTGTTAGCACCAATAAAAATATTTTTATCCTCTATTTTATAACTTATACCTTCTCCTGGTATTTCCTTAAAATCTGCAATTTGCTTTTCAGGAATTGTTTGATTTTTTAATATAGATTTAGCAATTGGGTGGTTTGAAAATTGCTCGCCTAGTACAGCAAATTCTAGTATACTGTCCTTATTGTATTCTTCATCTAAAACTTCAATTTTTTGAATTTCAAATTCACCTTTTGTTAAAGTTCCTGTTTTATCAAAAACAATTTCTTTAACATCTTTTACTATATCCAAAAAGTTACTACCTTTTATTAAAATTCCTTGTTTTGAAGACTTTCCTATTCCTGAGAAATAGCTAAGTGGTACTGATATTGCAATTGCACAAGGGCAAGATATTACTAAGAATATAAGCGCTCTATATATGCTTCCATTTGTACCTGTAAAATTAACATCTGATACTAATGGTAATATTATTGCAATTAATATTGCTAATGCAAATACAACTGGTGTATATATTCTAGCTGCTTTATTAACAAATGTTTCTGTTTTTGCTTTTTTATCTGTTGCGTGTTCTACCAAGTCTAGAATTCTGCTAACTGTACTGTTTTTATATGTTTTAGTTACTCTTATTTCTAGCATACCTTCTGTAACTATACTTCCAGATAGTACTTCGCTTGTTTCTTCTACATTTTTTAATTTGCTCTCACCTGTAAGTGATGCTACATTCAAACTAGCTTTTCCACTTGTTACAACCCCGTCTAAAGGAATTTTTTCGCCTTGTTTTATTACTAATATGTCTCCAATTTCTACACTTTCAGGTTCTACTTTTTTGATTTCGTTATTAATTTTTAAATTAGCATACTCTGGTTTAATATCCATTAAATCTGAAATAGATTTTCTAGTTTTGTTAATTGCCTTTTCTTCTAATATCTTTCCTATTTCGTAAAGAACAATTACCATAAAACCTTCAGATGGTTTTCCAATTAAATATGCTCCTATGCACGATATTGTAACTAAGAAATTTTCATTTACAGTATGACTTTGTTTTAATAGTTTTACTGCATTTTTAGCAGTTCTATAAAGTAATACTACATATCCTACAATTACAAATATATTTGCTAAAACATTATTCATAGGAACAAATAGTCCAATACATACAATTAATATTCCTATTGCTAATCTAAGAATTTGCTTTCCGAATAGTATTTTCTTGTTTTATTTTCTTCTCCTCTACTAGTTCAATTTCTGGTTCTATTTCTTGTACTAATTTTTCTACTTCTTCTTTTGTTAATACATCTGTTTTATATTTTAATTTTAGTGTACTAAAATTAACTATAACATCTTTTAAATTCTCATTTTTCGATAGTGCTATTTGTATTTTGTTTGCACAATTAGCACAGTCCAAATCTTTTAAAATAAATTCATATTCTCTCATATTTTTATTCCTCTATATGTTTTTCTCCAAGTTCATATAACTGCCTTACGTGTTCGTCATCCAAAGAATAAACTATAGTTTTCCCCTCTCTTCTATATTTTACCAACTTTGCTTGCTTTAATACTCTTAGTTGATGTGATATTGCAGATGGTGTTGTATTTGTTATTTCTGCAATTTCTCCAACACACAGTTCATTATCTAACAATGCGCTTATAATTTTCATTCTTGTAGAGTCGCCAAATACTTTAAAAAGTTCCGCCATATCAAATAAAAATTCATCTGTTGGCATATTCACTTTTATATTTTCTATCTTTTCGATATTAATATCTTCATTTTCCATTATATGCTCCTTTCCTCCAACGTGTGAATAGTTGTTCATATGTTTATATGTTATCATTTATTATTTTCTATGTCAATATAAATTTATATATTTTTTCTTTTTTCTCTTTCATTTTTTGACATTGTTTGATAAAATATCTCTATAAATAATTAGGAGGGTTTTATGGAATTTAAAAGATGTATGCGTTGTGGAAACTTTTTTGTTTCTAGTAATAATATTTGTGCCGATTGTGAAGCAAAAGATAGAAACGACATTGCAAAATTAAATAATATATTAGATGGATCACCTAATATTAATTCTATCCAAGAACTTTCTATAAATTCTGGAATTAATCCATCTAATATAGCAAGATTTATTGATAATAACTTTATTTCTCCAATTCAAAAATAATAGTAATCTGTCTATATATATTGCTCACATGCAATTTTTGTGCAAAAAAACCTAATAGAAAAAACTATTAGGTTTTGTTTTTGCTAACGAAGCATATCTGTAAGCCGGGTTCTGTTAAAAACAGTCATCTATCTAGAACATATATTGCTATATGTTTCAAGCCACCAACTCAAGAAGACGGCGAGCAGCCTTAACCTTCTTATTTTTAGGTGTTGCTCCAGATGGGGTTTACATGGACCCAGTATGTCACCATACCAGCGGTAAGCTCTTACCTCACCTTTTCACCCTTACCTATACAGGCGGTTATTTTCTGTTGCACTTTCCTTAAGGTCTCCCTCACTGGACGTTATCCAGCATCATTGCTCTATGGAGCCCGGACTTTCCTCATATGAACCCTTGCGAGTTTCACACGCGACTGTTCAATATACTCCAGTACTTATTTTAGACTCTTTTTCAAAATTTGTCAAGAATACTATATTCTTATTTTACATATACTTCTTGGTTATAAACTCCTGCAATATACCCACTTGGAATTTTTAACCAAATGTCATTTCCTTGTTTAATTACTTGCTGAACTGTTACTCTAGTTCCTTTTTTTAGTACAGCATTTTTTTGATTTAATGCATTTTTTTGCCCATCTGCAGTTAATTCACTTTTTAGTTTCCACTCGCTATTTGTGCCTGCTCCCTTTCTTACTTTAAGATTTACCTGTAAAGTATAGGTTTTACCAACTGAAAAACTACTTTTATTATCTAACCCTAATTTTTCTTGGTTTATTGGTCTTAATACACACACATATCCTCTAAAAGGTGCGCTTCTATATCCAATAGCTAGTTTTTTTACACCATTTTGGTCATAAAAATTTCCATTTGCCCCTATTATTCCAATATGCCCATATCCGCCTCCATAACTTGCTCCATACACCAATACATCTCCTGGTTCTAATTTTACTCCTACTTGTAATTTTTTAAAATAATCTTTTGGGTAATTATTTGCCCAATCTTTTGCATTTCCATAAGCCTTAAATGGTTTTCCAAATACTCTATATAAATACTGTTGAATTAGACTTACACATTGTCCTTTATATTTATTATTTGGTGGCGGATTTGCCACACTCTTTTCTTTTAATCCCCAAGCTTCAAATTCTGCTAAAGTCATTTAATATTCTCCTCCTCCATTACATCTTGGAAGTCTCCACCCATATAATCTTCATCTACTTCCTCCAAATTTAAGCCTCCTTTATACTATAGTTTACTATATAATATTCTTACATTATTATTTCAGTTACCTTGCATTTTTTATTCTTACAAAAAAACTGCCGGCAAGAGTTATCCTCTTGCCGGGCTTTAAGAATTATTACGGAACTATAGTAAACCATAGCAAATTGTCCGCACACCCAATGTTGGTTACCTGGAATTCAGTTACAGGGTATAAAGCTTCTTGAAGTGCTGATTTCACCTCACTTTCAATTTGCTCCTTTTCTAGCAAACGCGTAATGAGTACCTCTCCTGGTTCTTCCCTCAGTTCCAGCACATAGGGAACTACCTGTTTTGCCTTTATTTGCTTTCTTATGTTCCGTGCTTTAGGTTTCATTGCATTGAAAACAGTTTCTGCCAAAGCCATAATTCCTCCTACAATATGATACATATTATACCCTGTATCTGGGTAGATTAGGTCTATATTATATCATACTTAACATAATTTCTCAAGTTTTTACTGTATGGCAATTAATTTTATATAAAAACATTTAAATTTCCTATTGTATAAATTTATTTTTTTGGTATATAATCTAAATATAAATTTCGAAAGAGGAGGAAATTTTATGGATAGAAAAGTAAAAGTTGTACAATTTGGTACAGGTAAAATGGCAGTTTATACTATGCGTTATGTTTATGAAAAAGGTGCCGAAGTAGTTGGTGCTATTGATGTAAACCCTGCTGTAGTTGGCAAAGACATTGGCGAATTAATGGGAGGAAAAAACAAAGGCGTAACTGTAACTTCATTAGAAAATGCTGAAGAAATGTTAAAAGAAGTAAAACCAGATATTGCTATAGTTACAACAATGAGTTTAATTGCAGATGTAGAAAACAGCTTAATGCTATGTGCAAAACTTGGAATAAATGCAATTACTACATGTGAAGAAGCATTTTTCCCTGCAAATTCAAACCCTGCAATAACTAAAAAACTAGATGATATGGCAAAACAAACAGGATGTACAATTACAGGAAGCGGTTACCAAGATATTTATTGGGGACAACTAATTAGCTCAATTGCAGGATCTACACATAAAATTACAAAAATAAAAGGAAGCTCAAGCTACAATGTTGAAGATTACGGAATTGCCTTAGCTAAAGCTCACGGTTCTGGATTAACATTGGAAGAATTTGAAACACAAGTTGCTTCTGTAGATAAAATAAGTGATGAAGAAAGACAAAAAGTTATTGAATCTGGTAAGTACTTACCATCATATATGTGGAATGTAAATGGTTGGTTATGTTCTAAATTAGGCTTAACAGTTGAAAGCCAAACACAAAAAACAGTTCCTCAAACTTATAAAGAAGATATATATTCTTCAACATTAGGAATGACTGTAAAAGCAGGAGATGCAACTGGTATGAGTGCAGTCGTTACTACAACTACTAAAGAAGGAATTACGCTTGAAACAGAATGTATTGGAAAAGTATATTCTAAAGAAGATTTTGATAAAAACGAATGGACAGTTTATGGCGAACCAAATACAACTATTGTAGTGGCAAGACCTGCTACTGTTGAGCTAACTTGTGCTTCAATAGTAAATCGTATTCCTGATGTTATAAATAGTACTCCAGGATATGTAACAACTGATAAATTTGGAGAATTAAATTATAGAGTAAAACCTCTAAATGAATATGTAAAATAAAGTTTTTTACTATTTCTTTATACTTTAAATTTTAAAGTATAAAAAAATGGAGTGGTAGAATAAAAAACTCTTACATTTGACAAATTTATGTAAATTTGTTATAGTATTATTTATAATAGATTTATACCCGAAAAGTAACTATTTTCAAGTAACTTGGAGGGTAATACCTCCAAGAAATTTTTAGGAGGTTATCTCTATGAAAGTTGTTTACGCAAATGGAAAGGAAGGAACTCTCCCTGCTAAAGAGTCTAAGAATCTGTATATCCAAAACAGATTCACAAAGGAAGCTTGGCAGGAGCTTGAGAATGAGATGAATCGCTTACGTATCATCAAGTTTGTTGATCCTCTCCTTAGCAGATTGGGAGCCCGTTGGGTCTGCATCGAGTATGTAAGAGCTCAAATTGCTGCTCACTAAGCAACACAACACAAAAAGCAACTGTCTTCAACGGCAGTTGTTTTTTGTGTATGTATGTTCAAAATCTCTACTCACGCTGGGAGAAGCTCCTGCTAAAACAGATGAAACTCCTTGAGTTGGATAGGATAAAATAAAATAAAAAAACAAGGATTCCTGCAAATGAGCAAGAATCCTTGAATTTTTTTGTTAACTTTGACGAATGAAATCATTGTTAACGGAGGTTCGCAATTAGGCAGGGTCGATTTCAGAGAGCCATCCGATATCGTTGCCGTTTTCATTGCAGACGATGTAGTCTTTGTAAGACTTTTCCGTCTTGGTAAGAATGTTGGCATCCGGAGTTCCATCAACTTTCTGACCGTACAGTACCCAATATGCTTCGCCAGGGAAACCAGTGCTTTCGCCCCAGTCTGTAACGATAGTCCAGGAACCATCAGAGTTGTGGCGGATGTTAGCGCCCTTCAAGAAGTCGGGAGCCTCATCGCTTACCTTCTTAGCGGTAAGAATGGTTGCCTTCTTGTAGAAGATACCATCGCGTTCGATGAGATTGGTTGCAGCATTGCCAATGCACCAGGCGTTCCATCCAGTAGAAGTCTTTTCAGACTCTTCATAGCCGATAACGGAACCAAGCGGTGCAACTTCGGAACCTTCAACGCATACCAATTTTACCTGGCCGTCTTCGATGGTGATAGTGCTCTTGAGAAACTCGGGAATGTCGTTGGCGTTGTTTACACGGATAGCGTCTTTCCTTGCTCCAGCCTGCTTATGGATTCTGATTGTATTTGTCATGATGTATGACCTCCTTAAAAATTTTTGTTGTATCAGAATACAAGCTAATTATACCACATTTTACATAATATTGCAAATTTAACGAGTATCCTGCATGCTAGTAAAGCATTATGAAAAAATGGAGTGATAATTTTTACTATCTCTCCATTTCATACATTCTTATTTTATTTCAGTTCCACCCCATTCAACAGCTACAAATCCTGTTCTATTAGGTATTTTTAATTGTTGTTCATAAACATCAATAGGAGCTTCTAATCCTTTGTATATCATTAATACTCTTATTGTTGTATCTGGACTTGGATTTATTTTTAAAGGCATATTTGCGTTTATTTCATCAGTAGTCGCAAATCTGATATAATTGTATTTATTAGCTTCTAACTTTGGTAGCCAATAAACAATAAATTCTTCTGCTTCTCTTTCTGTTAATCCTAATATAGCAAGTTTTTCTTCCAAAAATGGAATTGTGTCTTCGCCTTTTATTACAAACCCTTCTTTTTCTACTTTAAAGCCTACTATATTTTCACTTTCATAATATAATGCATATAAATTTCTACCTGTTGCTAAGTCTATTATTGTTCCATTTGTTTTTGCTAATACATTCCAACCACTTAAATATTTAGGATAAGATACAGTAATTTTTTCATTGTATCCTAATTCAACTGAAACTTCCATATCTTGAGTAGGATATAAATAAATTATTGGCTTATATGCAGTTCCATAATCCCAAGTATTATTCACTTTTTTTGTATTTATATTAAATTTAGCACTTTTTATATTATTATCTAAAATAATAAAACTAAATTGAACTGTTGGTGCAAAAACACCCCCATACGAATAAGTTGTAAGATCTATATTTATATTTGCTTCTGTTCCATCTACTTTTACACTATCAATTTTATATGAATCGTGTGAAGAAGATGCATCATGTGCTTCAATAGCAATAGTATTATTTTTAAAGAAATCTTTATCAAAAATCTCTAATACATTTTTGTCATCTATTGTAACTTCTCCAAAATGACTTAAATATGTTTCAAGTTCATTATAAGAACTAATAAAAGCATTCTCAACACAATCTGATGTTCCTGAATAATAACCTATTTTAGTATCATACTCTACTTTCTTACCACTTGTATTAGTTTTTGAATTAGAATATATTGTAACACTATTCCCATTTCTGTATGAAGAAGTATTCCCTTTATTAAAATATCTATTATAAATAAATATGCCTATTCCTACAACTAAAATGAAAGCAAGTATAAGTATTATGGCTGTTTTCAAACTAATCTTTATTTGTTTTTTTTCTTTCATTATTTCACCACCTTTCTTTTGAAAAACATATGATACATTATTATATTATTTCTTTTATTTCGTATTGTAAATTTTTGTAATCTTACTTATGTATTCTACAAAAGGCCCCATATTTCCTTTTAATTACACATTATTTTCTTTATTAATTTCTTATAGTTCAAATCAATATACAAAAAAGAATGCTTCATCAATCTTTTTAAGTGTTCTAAATTTTATAAATAAAACCCCAAGTATATTTTACAAACTATTTGAGGTTTTTATGGTGCAGATGGGCTTGAATTTTCACTCTTCTTTTCCCACTCTATCAGGCTTTTCAAAATTTCGTATCTTTGTCCCGACATTGTCGGGAAACATTTTCTGTTCAATTATTTATTATTATTCTACTTTCATAATTTTTTTCTCCATCTTCCTTTGTTTATTCTATATTTTTTATACCATTACTGTTTATAAAAGTCAATGTATATACATTTAATTTCATGTATTATTTAATGTGCATAAATAAAATTGAGAATATAGGTTTAAAATAGATATGTCACAAGTAAATTGAAAATAAAATATTGAAAGAG
>OIYS01000828.1_pt1 | contig 18491 bp, 20 predicted proteins | sample 1588271 | NCBI WGS metagenome assembly OIYS01 (sample SAMN03283286) | human gut metagenome | biome: human-associated habitat; material: feces | host: Homo sapiens | place: Peru | collected 2012
TCCCATACTCAGAGGACTGTGAGCCTCAGTTTTAAGTTGATTGTACTTATCATAGGTATAGTCAACAAAGGTATATGGGATACTGTCGTACCTATACTCCGCGTGCTTTATATTGCCGATATTATCATAGCTATAGTCGGCAAAGGTCTGCTTTCCGCCGAAGTTTTTTCTATACTCTACCATTACGCCGTTCTCGGTGGTATAGCTTGCGGTGAGCCTTCCGAGACGGTCTGTATGCAAAAGCAATCGGCACAATGTAATTATACATTATCTACACTATATTGTCAAGCAATTGTATAATATTGCTATTACAAATGTCAAAACCACCTACATTAACAGCAAAAGGAGCGAGCCGAAGCCCGCTCCTTTTTATAACCACCTCAAAGCAAACAAACACAACACAACGGGATTATATCGTCATACCATTACGATTCAAACGCATTGTTTTTAACGATTTATAAACGATGCATGCAAATCGTCGAGATAATGACCGAACGCCTCTACTCTTCCGTTGACGATGACTGCGGCGGCACGAGAATCAAAATCAAAAGCCGAAACGCCTGTGCGAACAACCTCGCCGTCAAGCTCAGCCCGACCCGTAATATCACCGCCGTATACAACCATGCTATCGCCGGCAAGAAGCGCAAAGCCATCATCATAGCTGCCGACCGCCGCGACCTCGTCGGGCGCACGGTCTACCGTCAGTCTCACGTGCTCAAAACATGCATAAAGCCCCACATCCGAATTATCCGCAAGCGTGCGGTGACTGTACCAAACTACCTGCCCCATACTGTCGACGCAGACGACATCCGATCCTACAACATCCTGTCCGCCGCTCTTATCTACGGTCTGCCGCAAGTCAAAATGTACGATATTCTCAGCCATAACACGCGTGTCTCCGCACGATGGATCAAGTACGGTAAGCTCCCCTGTGCAGGTAAGACAAAGCAGCTCGTCGGTATACGGCGCGTAGGCAAAATCGGCGATATTCTCACACAGCAAACGTACTGTATCATCCGACGCTGTACCCGTCTCTCCCACTGCAGAATAATCGGCGCTTCGGAGCCCGCCGTCAGTGCCGAGCAGGAAAACACCGTTCTTTTCGGGCAGGGCTTTAATCGTGTCGGACGCAAAGTACGTCGGGGTCTTGATAGCAGAATCGTTTGTAAAGACGTACACATCACCGTTCTCCGTCACAACGGCACCGCCGCCGCTTGCAAGCATACAATCCGTTGCATCGCCGCGATCATATATACGTAGAAATATCTCACCTTTCAAGCCGTTATGTAGCGCTTCATAATCCTCCGCGTTCGCCATACCGCTCGATGTACCGCGAATATATGCGACTCCATCCTCACTGACAAGAAGGGTCGACGTGCCGTACTGCGCCACCGCCAAGACCTGTTCGGTATCCTCTTTCATTGAGGGGGTGGTGACCGAAAAGCAACCGCACACTGTCATCGCAGACAGAATGACGCTGATTGTGCAAAGCAATTTAGTGATCGTTTTTAGTAAACAATTTACTCGCAAAATTAACCGCTCCTCTCATATCTATGACTTCACCGTCCCACCTAATATCAATATCGGCATACTCACAAGATTCTTGGACAGAATCTATTGATGTATACGAACCGTAGATATCAAGCCAGTCGCCGTCCGACTCGTAGTGGACAGGCGTACCGTAATCGACCATCAGATAGCTGCCGTCGCTAAGTCTGAAGTGCTTAACACTCTCGGCGCGCAGCTCATCATCTTCGCCTATAATAAAAGGAACGTTTTCGTCAGCCGACGACTCATCCTCTGCGGGTAGAGGGTCGACCTCCTCTCTCTCGAGTGAATCACCCGCAGCAGCGAGGGTAAGGGGTATGGAACATATTGCCGTGCAAAGGGAAAGGATAAATGCAGATAGCTTAAATAAGTGCTTTTTCATAATGTATCTCTTTTCGACAATGTTTTGTCATTATTTGTTTCACAAGCGAATATTTTGCAGCTTTGCCACCTTCTACAGCAATCATATCATACTCATTTATCAATGTCAACATATTTTTTCATATTTTATTACATTTTCACTCATGTTCATTCATTGTTAAACACAGCCTTTGTATATAGACATATTAACAAGAAAAGCGGCACCCGCAGCGGCGCGAAAAGCGACGGAGCACCCGTTTTACACGCCGCATTTTCCCGCGCAAGGCGACCGATATTTAAGCAAAAACCGCCCATTGCTAAAAAAATCAGCAAACGCATTTCTTTGTCTGTTTCTTTTTCGGCGGAGTTGTAATATCATATCGACGTAATAAGAAAGCAATGAAAGTGAGGAAGGAAAATGCGACTTTCCAGAGCGATAGTTAAACATCGCATCCCGATCATTATCCTTGCGATTCTGCTGATGATACCCGCAGTGCTCGGTATGCTCGGCACAAGGATCAATTACGACATGCTCACATACCTGCCGAAGGACATGGATACGGTCATCGGTCAGGACGTGCTGCTCGACGAGTTCGGCAAAGGCGGCTTCTGCTTCATAGTGACGGAAGGCATGCCGATGCAGGACGAAAAACAGATGTGTGAAAAGCTCGAAGAGATAGACCATGTAGAATCGGTCCTCTCCTATGCGTCGCTTGCCGACGAAAGGATCCCCTCCGAGATCATCCCCGAAAAGATATATAAGGAGTTCCGCACGGACGACTCGGGGCTCGTAGCGGTGTTCTTTGACACCTCAACGTCCGCCGATGAAACGCTTGAAGCGCTCGCCGAGATAAGGCAGGTCGCAGGCAAGCAGTGCTTCGTCTCGGGACTTACCGCAATGGCATCCGACCTGCGCGACCTGTGCGAGAGAGAGGAACCGATATACGTGCTTATCGCGGTGGTGCTCGCTACCGTTGCAATGCTCGTGTTCCTCGACGGGTGGCTCGTTCCGTTCATCTTCCTTGCCTCTATCGGAATGATGATACTGCTCAACCTCGGAACGAACTACTTCCTCGGTGAGATATCCTACATAACAAAGGCACTGTCCGCGGTGCTTCAGCTCGCGGTCACGATGGACTACTCCATCTTCCTCTGGCACAGCTACAGCGAGGTAAAGCCGCTGTGCGACACTAAGGAAGAAGCGATGGCTCAGGCGATACACCAGACCTTCACCTCGGTCATAGGAAGCTCGATAACAACGGTCGCGGGCTTCGCGGCGCTCTGCTTCATGTCGTTTACGCTCGGCATGGACCTCGGCATCGTTATGGCGAAGGGCGTTATACTCGGTGTCATAGGATGCGTCACGGTGCTGCCGTCGCTGATACTTGTATTCGACAAGGCGCTTGAGCGCACCTCTCACCGCCCGCTGCTGCCGAACATGGATAAGCTCGCAAAGGGCGTTATCAAGGTGTTTCCCGTATTTCTCGTGATATTCGCCCTGCTCATCCCGCCGGCATATTACGGCTACTCTGAGACGAATGATGAGGTCTACTACGACCTGTCTAAGTGCCTACCCGATGACATGGATTACGTTATCGCAAACTCAAAGCTCTCCGAAAACTTCAACATCGCTTCGACGCACATGCTGCTCGTAGATTCGTCGCTCTCTCAGAGCGAGGTCAGCGCAATGTGCAGCGAGATGGAGAAGGTCGACGGTGTTGAGTACGTGCTCGGTCTCGAGAGCGTTATCGGCTCCGCCGTTCCCGAAGAAATACTCCCCGACAGCATCAAGAGTATTCTCGAGAGCGATGAGCATGAGCTTATCCTTATCAACTCCGCATATGCGTCGGCAAGCGATGAGGTCGGAGTTCAGCTGAATGAGCTGAACAGCATTCTCAAGCGCTACGATGAGAGCGGCATGCTGATAGGCGAGGCCTCCTGCATGAACGACATGATAACCACCACAAGCCATGACTTCCAGGTGGTCAACATCATCTCTATCGCGGCTATCTTCATTATTATATTGCTCGTCGAAAAGAGCGTTTCGCTGCCGTTCATCCTTATCGCGGTTATCGAGCTCGGTATCTTTATCAACCTCGGTCTGCCTCATTATCTCGGTCAGTCGCTGCCGTTCATAGCACCGATATGCATCTCGACTATCCAGCTCGGCGCAACGGTCGACTACGCAATACTTATGACGACAAGATATAAGGCGGAGCGCATCGGCGGTGCCGACAAGAGGTCGGCTGTCACCACCGCACTCTCTACCTCGATACCTTCGATAATAGTTTCCGGTATGGGTCTGTTCGCCGCAACGTTCGGCGTTGCACTCTACTCGGATATCGACATTATCAGCTCGCTGTGCATGCTCATGGCGAGAGGCGCGGTGATCAGCATGCTGTGCGTTATATTCATTCTCCCCGCACTGCTCATGCTCACCGACGGAATAATTATTCGTTCTACGCTCGGAATGAAGAGCTGCAAGAATACCGCTAAGCTCAAGGAGGAAAATAAGTGATGAAAAGAATAGCCCTCAAACCCGTTTCCGTTGCTCTCTGCGCTGCCCTGCTCATAGGAAGCAGCGCGGGCATTACCGCCCTCGCCGTAAAAAACTCGGAGAGCGATGCAAAAACCACCGCTGCCGACACCGATACTAAGGTCGTCGACACCGATAAAGAGGAAGAAAAGAAGATAGAAAAGGACGAGACAGTCTACGTCATTGCAGGCACGGATGGCTCGGTACAGAAAATAATCGTCAGCGACTGGCTCAAGAACGCCATCTCCGCCGCAAAAATCACCGACAGCAGCGAGCTCGAGGAGATCGAGACAGTCGGCGGCGATCAGAGCTACACAATGTCCTCCGACGGCTCCCGCGTCTGGGATGCTGCGGGGAACGACATCTACTACCGCGGTAACATCAAGAAGGAGCTGCCCGTCGACCTGAGCCTGACGTACATGCTCGACGGAAAGACCGTTTCCGCCGATGAGATCGCGGGCAAGAGCGGTCATGTCACCATCCGCTTCGATTATAAGAATAATCAGTATTCAAACGTGACCATAGGCGGTAAGGAAGAAAAGATATATGTTCCCTTCGCTATGCTCACAGGACTTATCCTCGACGGCGACAACTTCTCGAACGTTGAGATAAACGCAGGAAAGGTCATATCCGACGGCTCAAGATATGTTGCAGTCGGTCTCGCATTCCCCGGTCTGTCCGATGACCTCGCGATAGACAGCGACAAGGTCGATATCCCAGATTACGTCGAGATAAGCGCGGACACCGAGTCCTTCTCGATGAGCAACACCGTGACCGTAGCAACGAACAGCGTGTTCAGCTCCGTTGACCCCGACGCGCTCGATGACCTCAATAAGCTTACCGACGCCGCCGATCAGCTCGACGACGGCATGAAGCAGCTGATGGACGGCTCCGCCGCTCTCTATGAGGGCGTAGGTACTCTCCTCGACCGTTCGGGCGACCTTATCACGGGCGTTGATAAGCTCGCCTCCGGCGCTAAGCAGCTCCGCGGCGGCTCCGATACCCTCGCTTCCGGCGCATCCGCACTCGCCTCCGGCGCTAAGCAGCTCGCAGGCGGTCTCGCAGAGCTCGACGCTAACAGCGCAGCACTCCGCGGCGGCGCAGAACAGGTATTCTCCGCTCTGCTCAGCACGGCTGATAAGCAGCTCGCGGCTGCAGGTCTTGAGCTGCCCGCTCTCACGGCTGACAACTATGACGACGTTCTCTCCGCCGCTATCGCATCGCTCGATGAGACCAAGGTGTATGAGCTCGCAGTGGCAACCGCACGCGAGACAGTTACCCAGGCAGTTGAGGCTCAGCGCGGCACTGTAGAAGCAAAGGTCACAGAGGCGGTTCGCACTCAGGTAGAGGCAGCGGTCACCGCCGAAGTTCGCAACGGCGTTCTCGAAAAGGTACTCGCTGCACAGAATATGACGGTCGAGCAGTATAAGGCAGCCGTCGAAGCGGGTGCAATTACCGCAGAGCAGCAGGCAGTCATCAAGGGCGCGGTCGATGCTCAGATGGCGAGCGACACCGTTAAAGCACTCATCACTCAGAATACCGACGCGCAGATGGCAAGCGACGGCATCAAGCAGACGATCAGCGCCAAGACAGATGAGCAGGTTGCACTGCTTATCGAGCAGAATATGAACTCCGCAGAGGTTCAGGCAAAGATAACCAAAGCACTTGAGACGGCAAAGTCGGGCGCGGCGGATATCAGCGCTCTCAAGGGTCAGCTCGATTCCTATTCGACCTTCTACAACGGTCTGTGCACCTATACATACGGCGTAAGCAGCGCGAAAGATGGAGCAGATAGCCTCGCAAGCGGCTCCGCCGCACTCTCGGCAGGCGCAGATACCCTCCGCGACGGTCTCACTACCCTCTATGACGGTATCCTCTCGCTCCGCGACGGCGTTCCGGCTCTCCGCAGCGGCGTAAGCCGGCTCCGCGACGGCGCAGAGCAGCTCGACGAGGGTTTGGGAACCTTTAATACAGACGGTATATCCAAGCTCACTAAGATCCTGCGCGACGACATCGGCAGCGCAAGCGAGCGCCTGAAGGCAGTCATCAATGTATCACGCGATTATAACTCCTTCTCGGGAATCACCGATGAGACCGACGGAAACGTTAAGTTCATCTACCGCACCGACTCTGTCGGCGACTGATAACCGCATTAACGCAAAAACAGCCCACTCCCGCGGCACACTCCCGCACCGAGCGGCACAGATAACCCCATCCCCGAAACCGACTTTCATCGGCATCGGGGGTGGGGTTTTGTATGACTTCTTCCCGTTGTATAGTCGAATATCAATTTAACACAATTGTCTTTGCGAATTCGGTCTGCGCTTTTTTAGCCTCCCCGAAAAAGAGATAGATAAAATCGTTTGGAGTGTTCGATTTCGTTCCGCAAGGCGTACTATCGTACGTCGCGGAGCGAAATCGGGCGCAGAAAAAGCGAAAACAGTAAACTTTAAGCAGGAATCCGTAAGGATTCCGACATATCAACCGCAAATATAGGAACACTAAAAGCCGACTGATGCAACTCGTTTTCGCTTTTTCGGTCCGGACGATTTTAGTATCTCTCAACGGTCAGACAGCTTTGTATACGGTACTCTGTCATGAACCGCCATATACGCCGGGCGGATAATCTTTCCTCCGCCGATAAGCTCCTCAAGTCTATGCGCCGACCATCCCGCCAGTCGTGCGACAGCGAAGAGCGGCGTAAACAGTGCTGTAGGGATACCGAGCATGGAATAAACAAATCCGCTGTAGAAATCGACATTCGCCGACACGCCCTTATAGATATTTCTCTCGCGGGCGATGAGCTCAGCGGCGATGCGCTCAACGTCGGTATGCAGCTTATATTCAGCCTCCATTCCCTTCTCGTGCGCGAGCTTTTCAACAAACTGCTTGAATATCCGCGCGCGGGGGTCTGAGACCGAGTATATCGCATGTCCCATACCGTAGATAAGACCCGTCCGGTTGAACGCCTTACCCGCGAGAATGCTGTCAAGATAGGTACGCAGCGCATCCTCATCGTCCCAATCGGGCACATGCGCCTTGATATCCTCAAACATCTCCGTGACCATGCGGTTTGCTCCGCCGTGCTTGGGTCCCTTGAGCGATCCAAGCGATGCAACGACGGTCGAATATGTATCCGAGCCCGACGATGTAACGACATGCGTCGTAAAGGTAGAGTTATTACCGCCGCCGTGCTCAGCGTGCAGAATAAGACACAGATCAAGCACCTTTGCCTCGGTATCGGTAAACTTACCGTCGGGGCGCAGCAGATAGAGTATCGTCTCTGCGGTGCTCATCTTCGGGTCGGGGGTATGGATATAGAGGTCCGCGCCCTCATGATAGTGCTCGCGCGCTATGTAGTTATAGCTGACGAGCAGCGGAAACTCCGCAATGAGCTGAAGCGACTGCCGCAGAACATTCTCTGGCGAGATGTCGTCCGCGCGGTCATCGTAGGAATAGAGCATGAGGACGCTGCGCGCAAGCGCGTTCATAATGTCCTTGCTCGATTTTTTCATAATTACGTCGCGCATAAAGCTCGGCGGAATACACTTATACGAGCCGAGCAGATTACAGAATGAATCGAGTTCGGAGCGATCCGGCAGTCTGCCGAACAGCAGCAGATACACCGTCTCTTCAAAGCCGAAACGGTCGTCCGCTACAAAGCCGTCGATAAGCTCTCCAACGTTTATTCCGCGATAATACAGCTCGCCCGCGCACGGTACGAGCGTTCCGTCGGGCTGCTGCTTCTTTGCTATAATCTCGGATATCTCGGTGAGTCCCGTGAGCACTCCGTTACCGCCGATATCGCGCAGTCCGCGCTTTACCGAATACTTGTCGTACAGCGCGGGGTCTATTCTGCTCGCATCCCGCGTCTGCTCTGCGAGCGCTACTATCTCAGGTGTCAGTGCGGAAAAATCTCTCGTATCCATAAATGTCCTTTCTCGGTAACAGCGCCGCACGGCAATGTATCGTTCTGATAATATACTGTTCTTTCATTCTACCATTTATATTTTGCCGAGTCAAGACGCGGTTGTAATTGTTAACAAGAAATTCAGGACAGGTTTAAAATAAAAGACGCTGATTTCACAATAAACACCCATACATGAGGCAAATGAAACAAAAATTCGACACAACGTGTCCTGCGCCGCAGCCATGAAATGACAGAACTCAACCGCATCGAAAGCTGCACTGCGCCGCAAATACAGAAGCTCGGACACGTCGGATATACCCGCCGTGTCCGAGATGACTGTATGCGTCGTATTCTTAAATAATACGTTGCGCCGCAGAACATTATTTGTGAAATGCATCGCCGCGCCGCAAGCTCACCGTATACTATTACTATTAAAGAAACTTTTTAAGCGATTCTATCGCGCCCGATTCAGCGCCGACAAGCCGTGCTGCAAGGTCGATAGCCTCCTGTGAGCAATCCTTCATCGCCGTTATCTTCTGCGAGAGCTTGGTCACACTCATCGTTGTGCCCTCTATCATCATCGCCGCAATGTGCGAGACGGTAGAATCAACCGCAATATTGAGCTTTGTTGAGATAAATGAGCCCGCCTTTGCCATCGCGCCTATGTCCTTTGATTCCTCGCCGAGATCGATCAGCGCATTCTCCGCGGTGGTCGAATACTCGTCGTACATGGCGTATTCGTCGCAAAGCTCCTTTGTCAGCTCCGCATCCGAAACCCTTCCGCGCACCTGATTGATGCCGACAAGTCCCATTCGCGCATTCTGATAGATGTAGGTATAGAGCTCCGCATCGCGTTTCATTGTTTGTGCCTGTTCGTTCATTTGTTCGTTTCCTTTCTGTAAATGCCGCGGCTGCGCCGACCGAAATGCCGCCTTTGCCGCGCAATTGCAGCTCCCCAAGCGAGGGCAGCTGTCGTACGCAGTTATTTTTGTCTTTTTAGCAAAAAATATTCATAAGGTCTTGAAACAAAACTCCGAATATGATAAACTGACTCCGACATACGATGCGAAGTCAATGCGAAAATATCGCAGCGGCGCACGCAGAAAGATCGGAGACAACGATGAGCATTAAAATAATCGCAAGCGACTACGACGGCACACTCAGCCGCGACGGAACCGTGACCGAGCGCGACAGCAGCGCCGTTGCACGGTGGCAGTCCGAAGGCAATCTTTTCGGGCTTGTTACGGGCAGGAATATTCACGATGCGTGCGCGGTCGCCTTTTCACCCGACCGCACAATTAATTTTGACTTTGTAATATGCTGTTCGGGCAGCATCGTGCTCGACCGCACCGGCAGGATAATTTACAACGGCGCGGGAGAGATACCCTGTCTCGACAAGCTCGCCGCGGATTTTCTCTCATATGACCCCATGTGGCTCGGTCTCTGCTGCGGCGCTGAGCGCTATGCACTGCCCGTCGGTCATGACAGCAGCTTCGAAGCGGGTGAGGTCTCGCCCGACGGCAGACGCTTTCTCACGGCAGAGGAATTCGGTACGCTGCACAGCTTTAACGTAATTCAGACCGCCTACCCGTCCCCGGAGCTCGCACGCGAGGTGACGCAGACGTTCGAACAGCGCTACGGTGAATGGATACACATATGTCTTAACAACATCTATCTTGATACCGTACCGCACGGCGGCGGAAAAAGCAGCGGCATACGCGCACTTGCCGCGCGGCTTGATATCCCCGAGAGCAGCATTATCACCGCGGGCGACAATATGAACGATATTGACATGCTGCGCGATTTCCGCAGCTACGCGATGTCATCGGGTCATGCAGATGCCGTCGCGACCGCTGATTTTGCCGTCGATGATATCTCTGCTATAGTCGATGCAGAGCTTTGACGGTTTGGGGTAATACCGAACTTTGACGCTTCGGGACGAAACAGACCCTTGACGGTATGGGATAGTACCGATAAGTATCCCTGTCCGCTCCGCATATATAATATACCCGTCCGCTTCCCTCACTCGGGTCGCGGACGGGCTCTTTTCGCAGACGGACTGCTCTTGTATTCATATTCTAATTACGCTATGCAGCATTGCCGTCATGTTACGCTTGCGCTGTACCGTCGTCACATAACACTCGTGCCGTACCGCCTACTTGCGAAGCATAGCCGTCACATAACACTCAAGCCGTACGCCGCTACGACTGTGCAGCATCGCCGTCGATAGGCTCGGGCGTTCTGCCCGCGGACAGCAGCACTCTTATCAACGCGAATACAAACAAGGCGATGCTTATCCACTGCGACGTTGACAGTCCGAACCATATGCCGCGTATCTCATCACCGCGCAAAAATTCGAGCGAAAAGCGGACTACGGGATAAATCAGAAAATAGACATACATCATCTGCCCGCGCAGCTGCCGTCTGCGCGAGAGCGAGAGCAGCACAAAGAAGATTATCAGATTGCAGCCGGCCTCAACAAGCTGAACGGGAAAACGGCTGACACCACAGATGGCGGGGTTAAAGGGATTTTCGGTCACGGTAAAGCCGATGCTGCAAGGTATTCCGTAGCAGCAGCCGCCGAAAAAGCAGCCTATCCTGCCGAATGCATGAAACAGCGGCACACAGACAGCCATAACGTCAAGCATATCCATGCGGTCGACGGAGTGCGACACCCGACAGAAAACGGATACCGCCGCAATTCCGCCGAGCAGACCGCCGTAAAACACCGAACCGCCGAAAATTATGCCGAGACAATAGAAAAAGCTGCCGACCGATATGCTCCCTATCATACCGAAAAGGCGAATGAGCTTACCGAAATCAGTGAGTCCGAAAAGGATATGACCGCCTATAAAAAGGCCTACAGCGGCAGCGAGCGCGGCAAGTATCAGGTCCTCCGTCGATATTCCGCGGCTGCGGGCGAGCTTTGAACCGACAAAGCCCGAGATAAGAAATCCGAGCACGGCGCACACGCCGTACATCCCTATCTGCTTACCGAAAATATAAAAAGCAGGAAACATACTACCCCCCACCGAACCGCCGCACGGCATTGCCGCGTGACATCTGACATCAAAATAATCGAAAATGAAAAGACGCCGAAAAAACCGAAAAAAGTCAAGAGCGGGACTGTTGCCCCGCTCCCACCGTTAAAAATCGCCGTAAATCGGCTTCTGCCGCTCGATTAGCTTATCTGATCGAGTGCATTCTGAAGATCGTCAAGTGCTCCCGAATTGAGTGCGTCGTTAATCCCCTTAGATGCGCCTGCAGAGCAGATAGCGCAAAGTCCGCAAGCAATAACACCGATTACCGAAAGGCTGGTACCGATAATTGCAAGTACAAGGCCGGCGGTAGCCATACCGGTAGGTGCGCCCGCGGCAACGGCTGCCTTCTTACCCTTAACAGCAAGAACGATGCCTACGATACCGCAGACAAGAGAAGCGATTCCGAGAACAAGTCCCCACCATGCGAAGATCGCGGAGAGAATTCCGAGAACAAGTGCGGCAATTGACATGCCCTTTCCGTCGTTCATAACTATTCTCCTTCCGAATAGAAAAATATAAGTGTGTGCAGCACAGGCGCTGCATCTGTCTTGAGTATATCACACAGAATATGTAAAGTCAAGAGTTTTCTACATTTTTGAAATATTTTTTGTCATTATTTTTAATACAAAAGGTAAAAAACGTCTGCGTGCCGATTTTAACGACGCCATGACACTCCCGCAGACGAAACGCCCGCACAAAACACTCACAGTGCATTATATGCAAGCACACGCCGAATGACAGCACTGCTGCGATGAGAAAAAGGACGATAAAGCAGTGCCCCGATAAAACAAAGCGCTGATAAAGCAACGCGACGATAGTGCAACGTGCCGATAAAGCAAAGTGATAATAAGGCGAAGTGCCGATAATGCGAAGCACCGCGCCGAGAAAGCCGACAAAAAATCTGCCCCCGTGCGGCGCTTGCTCTGCCCGCTCAATTATCCCTGCCTTCTTTTGCGTCCGTGTAAAATCAAAAATTATCATTAATATTATATATTTATTGCGAGCGGTGATCAAGGCATGACGCAGCAATATTCCCGTAACTAACAAAAAGCAAAACCGACGTCTGCGCGCGAAAAACTAACATGCTACATATTATATTATTTTTTATGTCGGTATTATATGTCTGACACATGCGAACAAATATCATCATCCGCGCGGTTTGCAATAAGCACACCACCGCCGCGCAGCGTAACGATTTTGCTCGCCATCGCGCAAAAATCATCATTATATTATATACGCACTTATTTTGATCGTCGCCGACGTACGATGTGCTGAAAATCTCCTTTATGGGCGCACAAAGAATGCCGTTCTCACCCGCCCTCAGCGCGCAGCATATATCCGCATCGGCGCGCAGCACATGCCCGACCGCTAACCGATATCAAAACATCTACAGAATACTCCACACAGTTACCCACAGAGTATTCCACACGTACTCCACAGGCGCGAGGCTGCAAATTGCCTTCATTTTTCTTGCAGAATGCCTTCATTTTGCTCTGAAATCAATCCAAAATCGCATTTCCATTATTGGATATCATCCCCTCTTATGGAACAGATATCACCCTGCCGTTTTTGCCCTCGACGGCAATCGACAAAGAGCAAAACAGACGGATTTATTACTCTAAATTGCAACTTTCGGGACTTTAAAAGACACTGTTTGTTAATTATTTGTTTACTAAATCGTCTTGAATTCGCATCCGAACGCGTGTAAATTGGAAATGCACGATTGCAAAACAGCTTGCCTATGCAAATTTTTCGCAAAAATCATGCAATTTTCTGCAGCGATTTATGCGAAAATGAAGTCGAAGCCGCAAAGCCCGTGCTCGGCTCATTTGGTGCGTAATTTATGCGTAACTTTATGCGTAATATCCGCTATGCTTTGGGTCGATACTGCGTCCCGACGCCTCGGTATCGGGACATAAAAACGAACGAAAAGGAGGTAATCCGATGGAACATACAGCAAACCTTGCCGACGGCGATCAGCTCGACGGTCTCGGCAGAGCGCTCCGTTCTCCGACCTATTCGATATGCTATGTCAAGCGCAGATACACCGTCCGCAAGGATACCGTACTCGACGCGGGCGGCGAGCTCGCCGTTGATACGCCGCAGTTCGGCATCGGACCATACCCCGAGAAAAGAGAGCGGCGGCATCCGCTCCGCGAGTCGGCGCATCCGCGTCTGCCGCTCCCCACTCCGATAACGGCGGAGAAAAAACGCGAGCGCACAAAGCTGTGCAGTGCGATATTCGGAGCTCTGTATTTCGTCTTTGCCATGTGGCTGCTCTTCTCGGTCATCACGGGAATCGAGTCAAACGCGGACATCGGAGTGAGTGACAACGTAACGGCTGAAATGCCCATCTACATGTCAGAGAACCGCGTACTCGCCGAATACGAGGGTTCGACCTACGTACATCTTCTCTGCCCCGCGCTCGGGATAGACACGCTCGTCTCGTCGCCGATAACGACGGTCGACAACTTTCTCACGAGTCAGAGCTACGGCTTCGACAGTGACGACATCGTCAGCTGCGACCGCAGCACCGTCATAACGGAGGGCATGGAGATAACCGTTTCAGTCGTAGAATACCGCGACAGCTTTGAGGATGCCGTCGTTCCGTATGGAACGGAGAATGTTTACACCACTGAGCTACGCTCCGGCGCATCGGTCGTTGACAGCGAGGGCGAGAACGGCACCGAACGCCGTCTTGTACGCAGCAAATACATAGACGGGGAATTTTCCGAGAGCAGCGTGCTGCGTTATGAGGTGACGAAGGCACCGACCGCACGGGTCGTACGACGCGGCTGCCGCGGCTTTGTAAACGTAGACGGCATTGACTATCCGTACTCCTACTGCCTCGACGTTGAGGCTACCGCATACGGCGGTCCCGTATTTGAGGGTGCAAACACGAGCACGGGTAAAACGGTCGACGAGGGCATGATTGCGGTCGATCCGACCGTCATAGCGCTCGGTCGTCAGGTATACATCTCGGGCTATAACGATTACGACAAATACGACGGCTTTTATTCCTGCGAAGATACGGGCGGAGCTATCGTAGGCAACACGATTGATGTTTACACGGGCAGCGAGCTCAGCGCTGCCACACAATTCGGCAGACGGCAGATGAAGGTCTGGGTACTCGAAACACCGGACGACTGACGCAGAAATACGACACAGTTCCGCACGGGGATGAGGTAATAACATGAAGCACTGCTATAAGACAAAAGGTACATGCTCCTCGAAAATAGACTTTGAGCTCGACGGAGACCGCGTTCACAATATCAGCTTTACGGGAGGCTGCAACGGCAATCTCAAGGCGGTATCCAAGCTCTGTGAGGGTCAAACAGTCGATTATATCGCCGATATTCTCGGCGGCAATCTGTGCGGCAGTAAGGGCACTTCGTGCGCCGATCAACTCGCACGCGCCGTGCGTCAGGCATTCGAGGAGGAAAACGGCTGACAGCCGTAAATATACCCAGGAGAAAAGGAGCCGGAGCGACATATTCGCCCCGACTCTTTTTGTATGCACTCCCCGCCGGCCCGTTTCGCCTTTACTTTGTCCGTAAGCTCTGCCGGCGCTTTTCATTCGCCCGCAGCGCGCCGCACACTCTCCCGTTTTTGCACGCAGCCGTTTTCATTCGCCGCCCGTTGCCGCACGCACACATTTTAAATCCCACGTCACCCCCGTCCTCACTTTTCGTACGACGCCGTCTCATCCCGCACGCGGCATCGCCCCAACATAATGCTCTCCCGTTTTGTTGCGATTTTACATATCCGATGCTGCTTTTAACGCATTTCTATTGACATTATACGACCGATGTGGTAAAATTACCGTACGGCATTGCCGAATCACTTTTTTTCCTGAAAAGGAGAACCTGACATGGTGTCAACAGAAGTATTTCCGCGCGAAGGCGCAGAATGGACCAACATATGGATCACCGAGGCGCTCTATTATGACAGAACGAGAGTTGCATGCATCGGAGACTCCATAACCTTTAACTACCGCCCCATCGTGGGCAATATCTTCTATCCGCAGGATATCATGGTCGATATGCTTGCAGGCTCGCGCATGTGCGGAGACCCCGCATTCTACAAGGAGCTCGAGATGTTCTTCGGTCCCGCGAGCGGCTACAAATACGACGTTATTCACTTCAATAACGGGCTGCACGGCTGCTGCAACAACACGCAGCTCGACCTCGACATATACGTCAAGGGCTACAAGGAGTGCATCGAGCTCATCCGCCGACTCCAGCCCGAGGCTAAGCTCATTCTCGCTACCTCGACTCACATGACGTTTGAGGATCACACCCCCGAGCTGCTCAAGAAGAAAAACGATATGGTGATAGAGCGTAACGATTTCGTCCGCCGTTATGCGGAGGAGAACGGCTATATGCTCAACGACCTCTATAAGATAGTCGCAGGTCATAACGACGAGTACCCGCAGACGGACGGCGTTCACTTCGGTGAGGAGGGCAAGAAGGTCCTCGCAGACGCTGTTGTGAGTATGGTCAACAAGGCACTCGGGAGAGAGAACATCTCCGCTGAGTAAGGAGGCACATCATGAAGGAATATTATACTATCGACGTCGCGGGTCTTAAACGCGATCTCCCCCTCTGTGAGCTGACAGACGACCTGTATATAGGCGCCTTCGTTATTTTCGGTGACGTAGAGCTCACCGTGCATTCCGCAGAGGAGCTGCTCCGCCGTGCACCCGAATTCGACATAATGGTCACTGCGGAGTCAAAGGGCATTCCGCTCGTTCACGAGATGGCACGCCAGTGCGGCATGAACAGCTATGTTCTCGCCCGCAAGTCACCGAAGCTGTATATGAAAAATGTCGTAAAGGTCGACGTAAAGTCGATAACCACCGAGAGAATACAGACCCTCTACATCGACGAGAAGGATCGCCGCATGATGGACGGAAAGCGCGTTCTCATCGTCGACGACGTTATCTCTACGGGCGAGTCGCTTCACGCACTCGAGGAGCTTGTTTCAAGGTCCGGCGGTACGACCGTCGGTAAGATGGCTATCCTCGCCGAGGGCGACGCAAAGCTGCGCGACGACATAATATTCCTGCAGGAGCTGCCGATATTCAACGCAAACGGCGACCCCATAAGCTGATTTTTCGGGCTGTTAAGAACTCGCTTTTTAACAGCCCTGCTTTATTCATTCGAGATAGAAAAGCTGCCCGGGTATTTTTATTTGATTCCACGGGGATGATAAAAAAGCCCTTTTTGTTGATATCCGTCAAAAATATCTCCGACAACTCGACAAAATCGGCATTTTAAGCATTGAAGTTTTCGTCGATTCATAATATAATACTTTTGTGGAATAATAGATAACGGCAGTCATAGCTCTGCCGACAAAAGAAAGGATATGCAAAATGAAAGGCAATATTTTTGAAGCTCCCTTCATTAAGGAAATGTGCGAAACGACCGCTAATATGTACCGTCTCGGATGGGACGAGAGAAACGGCGGTAATATCAGCTGTCTCCTCGACGAGAAGGAGGTCGGCGAATATCTTGATCTGAATGAGGTCATCCGTGAGATCCCGATCGGCTTCAAGGCATCCGATCTTGTCGGAAAGCTTTTCCTCGTTACGGGTACTGGTAAGTACTTTAAGAACGTAAACGATGACCCTGAGGCAAACCTCGGCGTTATCCGCATCGGTAAGTCCGGCGACGTTGCAGAGCTTCTCTGGGGCTACTCCGACGGCGGCAAGTTCACAAGCGAGCTCCCCGCTCACCTAATGTCTCACATGGCAAGACTTAAAAAGGACCCCATGAACCGCATCGTTATGCATACCCACCCGACAAATGTTGTCGCTATGACACATGTTCATCCTCTCGATGATAAGAACTTCACCCGTACCATCTGGGGCACCTGCACCGAGTGCATCGTTGTATTCCCCGACGGTATCGGCGTTCTTCCCTGGATGATCTGCGGTAATAACGCAATCGGCGAGGCTACCGCTGAAAAGATGAAGGACTACAGAATCGTTATCTGGCCTCAGCACGGTATCTACGGCGCAGGAAAGACCTACGACGAGACCTTCGGTCTTATCGAGACCGTTGAGAAGGGCGCTCAGCTCTGGCTCAAGTATTGTCACCTCCCGATTCTCAACCGTATCTCCAACAAGCAGCTCATCGCTCTCGCAGAGTCCTTTAACCTTGACTACCGCAAGGATTTCCTTGATTGATTCGGTTGTCTATAGTAATTCCCGTCGGTCGGAGAAATCTCCGACCGGCTTTTTTCTGTTAGTTATTCCATAGTATTATGTCACGCCAACTCGCCCGCCGCGGCAAGAAAACTGTATTTCGTCATGTCCTGCAGCTTATCACAGCACGCCGCGCATCGCACCCATCGGGAGCGCACCGTGCGTCTCATTGCTTCTATAAAACACCGCACGCCGCAGATAAGGCGTTTTACGCTATACTCCATTAAACTTCTCCCCTTCATTTGCAAATAACCGTTCTGCGCCCTCCGGCGACTCATATGACAGCTCAGCGTCGGAGAAAGTCTACCATCTTCATTTTGCACAAATTATCCGCAGTATTCCCCTGCCGTTTTAACCATTTTTCCATATTGCCATATCGCATAACTTATGGTATAATGTACAAGTAATTGAGGGTATAGCTCAGCTGGTTAGAGCGCTTGCTTGACATGCAAGAGGTCACTGGTTCGAATCCAGTTATCCTCACCATTGTTACTGCCCGACGTTCTTACCCGCAGGTAAGGCGCTCGGGTTTGTTTGTTACCGCCCGCGCCAACCGCTTGCAGCGTGAGTGTTCGATATGCGGATGTGGTGGAATCGGCAGACACGCCGGTCTTAGAAACCGGTTCGCAAGAGTGCAGGTTCAAGTCCTGTCATCCGCACCATATCGAGTATTCATAAGGGATTTCACTTATGAATACTCGATTTTTTATCTTGATACGGTTTTATGTTGGGGGCAGGTTTTCGCCTGCTCCTTTTGTTATGCCGTTTTCGGTTCTGTTAAATACTCAACCGCGACACCTTTTCGTGTATCTGCGACGATATTCGGTCTGCGTGATACCTCGGGTATTTCCACATACCCGACAAAGCGATAATAGATAACTATTCTCT
>OIYS01000831.1_pt1 | contig 18445 bp, 17 predicted proteins | sample 1588271 | NCBI WGS metagenome assembly OIYS01 (sample SAMN03283286) | human gut metagenome | biome: human-associated habitat; material: feces | host: Homo sapiens | place: Peru | collected 2012
CATCTGTCCCTAAAAATAAATTAGGAATAGCAGGCGGAACTAATGCACTTATAAGAAATGTTGGACTAGCTATTGGTGTTTCAGTATCAACAACTATTCTTTATGCAGACATGAGTAGACTTGCAGGACACAAAGTTTTAGGATATATACCAGGAAAACCAGATATATTTGTGTCAGCAATGAAAGATGTTTATTTAATGGTATCTGTTCTTTGTTTTATAGCTTTTGTACTTTTTATAATCAATATGATAAGGACAAAGGCAAAGAAAAAAGTTTTACTTTAATATAAAAAATTTAAATACAAGTATAAAAAAAAGATAATGATAAATAATATATCATTATCTTTTTTAGTTTTATTTTGATAAATGGGATTATATTAATAAGTAAAAAGGAGAAAGTATATGTTTAAAAGAAAACAAATGTCTTCTGAAGAAATACATAAAAACAGATGGATAATACTTGCAATAGTTGTTTTACTGCCTTTTATGGCGTCCTTAGATAGTAATATTGTAAATATAGCTCTTCCAACAATTGAAACAGAATTAAGGATAAACATGGCTTCTGCGGAGTGGATTGTTAGCATCTACCTTATAATAATATCAGCAACCATATTGTTGTTTGGTAGAATAGGAGATATGAAGAGTAAGACTTTAGTATTTATAAATGGAATTTTAGTGTTTACAATAGGATCATTTCTTTGTGGGATATCGGGGAATATTTATCTATTGGTTGCCTCAAGGGTGGTTCAAGCAATAGGTGCAGCACTTGTAATGTCAACAAATCAAGGGATAATAACAGCTATTTTTTCTGCTGAAGAAAGAGGAAAAGCACTTGGAGTAACGGGAGCTGCTGTTGCACTTGGTGCTCTTATAGGTCCAGGGCTTGGAGGAATTATAATAACATATTTAACATGGCATTATATATTTTTGATAAATGTTCCGATAGGAGTAGTTGCATATATTTTGGCTAGAAAATATATACCAGTTGAAGTATTAAAAACTACTGAGAAAATAGATGGAAAAGGTGTTCTAACTTTTTTTATTTCGATAGTTTTTATATTTTCAGCGATAATGATAGGACAACAAATAGGATTTTCTGATATATACATAGTGTGTGGATTTATAATTGGATTTTTTGCTTTTGCAGTATTTGTTTATATTGAAAAAAAAGCAAAATCACCAATGCTTGATTTATCTCTTTTTAAAAATTTAACTTTTACAATAAACTTAATAGGGGCATGTATATCATTTATAGCAATAAATACGGTTAGTATAATAGAGCCTTTTTATCTTCAAGATGCTTTGGGATTTAGTGCTTTTTATACATCTATAATTATGATGTCTTCACCAATTATAATGCTTATAGTGGCGCCATTGAGTGGTCATTTATCAGATAAAATAGGAAATGAAATATTAAATATATTAGGAATTTTTATAATTGGAATAGCGCTGATACTATTATCCACATTAAATATTGAATCTAGCGTAGTAAGTATAGTATTATTTTTATCTACATTAGGTTTTGCAAATGGTTTATTTAAATCTCCAAATACAAATGCTATAATGTCATCTGTCCCTAAAAATAAATTAGGAATAGCAGGAGGAACAAATGCGCTTATAAGAAATGTAGGTCTTGCAATTGGTGTTTCGGTATCCACAACATTTCTTTATAAATATATGAGTAAACTTGCAGGATATAAGGTTTTAGGTTTTATATCGGGAAAGCCACATATATTTATATTTGCAATGAGAGATGTTTATTTAATGGTATCTATACTTTGTTTTATAGCTTTTATACTTTTTATAATAAATATGATAAAAGTAAAGATAACAAGAAAAAATGAGTTATAAATATAAAAGTTTTAATAATAGCTTATTTAGGGTATAATAAAATAAAAAAAGCTTATCATATTTTTCTATGGTAAGCTTTTAAATATTTAAATGAAATTTATTTAAGGAGAATTATATGACAACATTTAAAAGTTTAGGTCTTAGAGAAGATATAGTAAATTCATTAAAAAATTTAGAAATAGACAAACCAACTGAAATACAGGAAAAAGCAATTCCTATCGTATTAAATGAAAAAAATTTAATAGCTCAATCTGAAACTGGGACAGGAAAGACTTTAGCTTATATTTTGCCAATAATAGAAAAGATAGATGACACTAAAAAAGACATGCAATGTATAGTTGTAGCGCCCACATACGAACTTGCTATTCAAATAAATAATACTTTAAATGATTTAAAGAGAGGTATGAATAGAAAAATAACATCTTTAAGTCTAGTTGGAAGTGGAAATATTTCAAGACAAATTGAAAAGCTTAAAGGAAAACCTCATATATTAGTAGGATCTAGTGGAAGAATATTGGAACTTATAAAAAAAAGGAAGATTTCAGCTCATACAATAAATTTTATAGTTATGGATGAAGGAGATAAACTTTTAGATTTTAATTATATAGAGGAAGTAAATGCCATAATAAAATCGTGTAAAAGAGATGTTCAAAAGCTTCTATTTTCAGCTACTCTAACGGAAAAAACTTTAGAAGTTGGAAAAAAGATTTTAAAAGATTGTGAAGTTTTAAGTATTAGAGGAAAAAATCAAGTAAATGAAAATATAATGCATGGATATTTTTTAGTTGAAGAAAGAGATAAAATAGATTACTTAAGAAGAATAATTCATGCCACAAAAGCAGAAAAATTAATAGCATTTATAAATAATAATTATGATATAAATATAATGTTAGAAAAATTAAGGTATCATAAGATAAAAGTAGAATCATTACACGGAAATAATAAAAATAGACAAAGACAAGAGGCTTTAGAAAAATTTAGAAAAGGAGAAGTCCAAGTTTTAATAGCGTCAGATGTAGCTTCTAGAGGACTTGATATAAAAGGAGTCAGTCATATAGTAAATTTAGATATACCAAGAGATTATAAAGATTATCTTCATAGAGTAGGTAGAGTTGGGAGATGTGGAAATAAGGGAATAGCATATTCTTTAGCAAACTATAAAGAAGAAAAGACTGTTTTATCATATGAAAAAAAATTAAAGATAAAAATTCCTAGGTTATATATGTATGATGGACAAATATCAGATGTTAAGGTTGTGAAGCTAAAATTTAAGAAAAAAACTACTAAATTAAAGGTTAAAAGAAAAAACTAATTAAAAAATGATTGGATTTAAGGAGATTCATTATGAGAAATGAGGATTATTTAAACAGATATTCAAAAGAAGAGGAGTTAAAAGTTATAGAAAATGCTAGAAAGAAAAAGGGATTAACTTATGAAGAACTTGCAAAGAGAATAAATGTAAATAAGGTATGGCTTGCTAGTGCTTTTAAAGGTCAACAATGGGTTCCGGAGGAATATATTAAGCTATTACAAAAAGAATTAGAATTAAATACAGAGGTTTTTGATGTTCTTAGGGAACATCCATATAAGGCAGATACTGATCCTATTCTTTATAGATTGCATGAGGCATTAGATACATATGGACCTGCAATAAAAGAAATAATTCATGAAAAATCAGGGAATGCTATAATGAGTGCTATTGATTTTGGAATAGATGTTGAAATAGAAAAAGACTCTAAGGGGGATAGGGTTATTATAACAATGAATGGAAAATTATTACCATATAGTAAACAAGGAAAATATCCTTGGTAAAATAAAAAGGCTGTCTAGGAATTAGGCAGTCTTTTTGTGTGCTTAAATTACAATTTATCAGTAAAAAGTAAAAATTATGTAAATTATTATTTTTTCTTTAAGACTTTTCTAGCAAATACTGCAAGAGATATTATAACTGCTATAGAAAAGCAAAAAGCAAATATAACGAGTATTTTAACTGCTAAAGGCATAAAAAGCACCTCCTAAAATAAACAATAATAAAATTTTACTCTAATTAAATAAACTTTTCAATAATTTAGATATTTATAATTTAATGGAATAAAATATGAAAATTTATAATATATATTTTACATAATATTTTAGGAGGGAATTTATGGAGAATAAAGTGGGCAAGAAAGCTAATTTAACTATAATATTTTTAGCGATGTTAATTTTTTCAGTAACTATTTATTGTGCAAAGACAATAAATGAAGAAAATATAATAATATTATTAAGCTTGATATGTGTTGCTACATGGGTTTGTATAGGACTTAATTTTAGAAAAGGCAATATAAAATCTAGTGAAATGTTAAGACGAGATATTAAAGAAAATTATATTGTGGGGAACACTTTGAAAAATGAAGATAATGTACTACAATCTATTTTTCAGGAGGATGAGTGTAGAGTCACTATGCTTAAGAAAGCTATGGAAGCTACTGTAATGCTACTTGATAGAGAAAATAGTATATTAGGTACTGCGGTGTTTATAAATAATGAAGGAAATCTTTTAGCAAATGGATATAAATTAAATAAAGATGGTAATTTAGTTCAATTTGAATGTGGGGACAGGTTATATTGTAAGTTTTATAATTCAGATAAAACAATAGAGGGGATAGTAGAAAAAGTTTTCAAAGATAAAGAAGGAAATTTATTTTCAATGATTTCTATAAGTTTAAATGATTATACAAAGTATTTATCCCTTGGTGATTCAAATGATTTAGGGATTGGAAATAAAGTATATGCAGTATGCCCCTTTGAAGAAAACAGAAATATAAATGTAGTGGAAGGGATAGTAGCTCAAATAAATCAAGAATATAAAATTGGTTCTGATAATATATTTAAAAGCAACAATTGTATTTTATATAATGGTATAGCAACTAAAGCATCACTTGGTGGTCCTCTTTTAAATGTGAGAGGGGAGATTATTGGATTATTGCTTGGAAAATGTGAAGATTATGAGAGGTTAAGCTTTGCAATTTCAATAAATAATATAAAGGATATTATAAATAATGAAACTTCTGATAGTGTTATAGATGAAGTTGCATTAGATAAAAGCATTGTATAAAGAGTTAATAATTAAGTTTTTAAAGGGGATAGATATATGGTAGATAAGAAAGAAAAATATATAAGTGATTTAACTAAAAAGCTTATAAATCAAGGCGTTCAAGTAATGGATGGAGTGTCTGGGAAAATGGGTAAAAGAGGATCTGGAGTTATAGTTGATAATGATGGACATATATTTACAACTTATGAGTTAGTAGGAGAATTAGAAAATTTAAGTCCTATAGTTACGTTAAATACAGGAGAAGAAATAATAGGGAAGGTAGTATATAAAAATAAAAATAATAATTTAGCAATAATAAAAATTAATAGAATTTTTGATGAAAGTTTAGTTGCAAATTTTGGGGATGAAAATGAAGCTTTCATAGGTAGTCACGTTATTGTAGTCAGACAAATATATAAAAAGGATGAAAACATAATAACTTTAGGCAATATTATAAATAGTATGAGGCAATATAAAACTTTAGATATACATTATAATGCCAAAGTAAATGGTTATATAGAAGAAGAAAGCAAAACAGTTACCCCAAAGGGATTAATAGAAATTTTAGCAGAAACAGATAAGTATGCTTGTGGTGCAGGAGTTTTTGATGTAAAAGGAAATCTTATAGGTATGATTTCAAAACAATTAATAGATAAATGTACTAATAAGGAGTCAAATGTTATGTCTTTAGCAACTCCAGTTAGCATAATGAAAGAAATTTTTTCAGATTATAAAATTGAAAATTTGATGATAAACAATATGAGTATAAATGAGTATTTATAAACTTATTTTTCCTTTTGTAACTAAAAGGACATAAAAAAGTGATATAATATATCATATAAAGTAGATTATTATATGATTAATATAGAGTTAAGGTAGGGAGAAGGTTATGGAAGGAAAAATTTTTGAGTTAAAGTGCGGAACTATTGTAAATATAACTAGTAATAAAATAATAATAGAGAGAAAAAGTGCTAAAAGTAAGTTTAAAGGAATATATGCAAGTGAAGGCAAAGAACAGGTAATGATAAAGTTATCAGCAATATCTAATGTAATATTTGATGTTGATTTTTTGATACTTTGCGGTCTAGGGCTTCCAGTTCCTAGTGATTTTAGAGATTATAATAAACCTGATATAAAACAATATCCAAATTGTATTGTTGGAACATATGATGAATTAAAGCCAATTTATGATTATTTATTAAGCTTAACTTAAAAGCAAAAGAGACAAAATGATTATTTTGTCTCTTTAATTTTTTAAGAATTAAAGGAAGGTATACTATGGAATATAAATATAGAAGAAAATCAAAAGAATAACCAAAATAATAATTATATGATATAATTATTAATAATTATTTCTTATTAATAATATATATTAAATTTAGAAAATACTAAAGAAATGAAAGAGTTCTTATTTTATGATATAATATTCTTTATGTATTAAAGGATTAGGGGGTATAATGTGATATTACTTTTAGGAATTAAAAAAAACACGAGTTTAGATGTAAGAGCAGAATTTGCAATAGCACCTAGTAGACAAAAGATATTAGTAAAGAGATTAAAAGAAGATTTTAAAGAAGCTGTAATACTATCCACTTGCAATAGAACAGAGATATATATAAATGCAGATGATTGTTTAGAAGATAATTATATAGTACATAAAATATTTGAAGATTTGCAATGGGATTATGAAAAGTTATCATCCTTTGTATTTTTATTAAAACAAGATAATGCAGTATATCATCTTATGGATGTTATATGTGGTTTTCATTCAAGGATTTTAGGTGAAGATCAAATCTTAGGACAAATAAAAGATAGCTATATATTAGCTAAAGAAGAAGGGGTTTTAGGTTACGAACTTCAAAAACTTTTTGAAGAAGCTTTATCATGTGGTAAAAAGTTTAGAACTGAATGTAAGATATTTGAAGTTCCAGTATCATCAGTTTCAATATCTATAACTAAAGCTCTTAGTATTAATGCAAAAAAGTTTATGGTATTAGGATATGGTGAAATGGGAAAACTTGCAGCTAAGTATATTTTAGGGCATAATATCGATAAGTTATATATAGTTGTAAGAAATAAGGATGTTGTTAATGATATAGAAGATGATAGGTTATCTGTTATATCATTTGCGGAAAAAAATAAATTTTTAAATCAAGTTGATGCAGTTATAAGTTGCACTGCTGCAACGCATACATTAATAAATAAAGAGGATATAGATGTAGAGGGAGATAGTATATATATTTTTGACCTTGCTGTTCCGCGTGATGTAGATTCAAAGGTTTCTCAAATAGATAGGGTTAGGCTTTATGATTTAGATTACATAAGCTCTATAGATGATAGAAATAAAGCAGTTAGAAAAGAAAGAATGGAGAGTTATAGATATATAATAGATGAAAAAATAGGGGAATATAATGTTTGGCTAAATACTAGAAAACTAGGCCCTATAATAAAAATGCTTAAAATGTCTGGAGATGAAACTTATCTACAAAGAGCTAAAACTTTCGCAAATAAGAGCAAGGGTAAAGAAGATTTAAAGCTTGCTAAAACTCTTATAAAAAGCGCATCTCATACATATATAAATAAAGCCATAGATGTATTAAAGGAAGAATCTTTAAAGGGAAGGCAAAAGGAATGTTTAGATATAATAAGTAAAATATTTTTACAAGATTAAGAGAGAGGGATACATATGAGTATAGTAATTGCAACTAGAAAAAGTAAGTTAGCACAAGTACAAACCGAAATAGTTATGAAAATTTTAAGTGATAAGTTAAATTTAGATAGTGAAAAATTATTAATAGTTACAGAAGGAGATAAGAGGCTTGATGTAGCTTTGGATAAAATAGGGGGTAAAGGTCTTTTTGTAAAAGATATAGAACGTGCACTTTTAGAAGGTAGAGCACACTGTGCAGTTCATAGCATGAAAGATGTGCCATATCAATTAGAAGATAGTTTTTCTTTGATTTCTATGCCAGATAGAGATGATATAAGAGATGTTTTTGTATCTTCAAATGGGGTTCATTTTGCTGAACTAAGAAAGGGTGCCAAAATAGGAACAAGTAGTATAAGACGAGAAGCTCAAATAAAACTTCTAAGACCTGATTTAGAAATTGTCCCAATAAGAGGGAATGTTCAAACTAGACTTAAAAAGATGAAAGAAGAAGGAATGGATGGAATAATATTAGCAGCTGCAGGTCTTAAAAGGATGAATATGGAAAATATAATAACTGATTATTTTGATCCTAAAATGGTAATACCAGCTATTGGTCAAGGTGCAATTGGAATAGAAGTAGCTAAAACGTGTAAATATAATGAATATTTTAAGGAATTAGATAATAAAGAAGTAAGAATTACTGTAGATGCTGAGAGAAGCTTTATGAAAGCTTTAAATGGAGATTGTCATAGTTTTATAGGGTGTTATACTAAAATAGAAGGATTAGACCTTTATATGATGGGAACTTTTATGGTAAATAATAAAATAATAAAAAAAGATATTTTAGGAAATAAAGAAGATAATATTTTACTTGGAGAAAAATTAGCTAAAAAAATATTAAGTGTGTAAATTTAAGAGGTGAAAAATATGGATAATAAGGTTTATATAATAGGAACAGGCCCAGGGGATGAAGAACTTTTAACATTAAAGGCAGTAAAGGCATTAAAAAAATGTACAGCTGTTTTGTATGATAGATTAGTTAGTAATAATGTTTTAAATTATTTAAGTGATGATTGCGAAATATATTATTGTGGAAAAGAACCAGGATGTCATTACAAAACTCAAGAAGAAATAAATTCTATGATAGTGGCATTAGCAAAAAAAGGTCATACTGTAGGTAGAATTAAAGGAGGCGACCCGTATGTATTTGGTCGTGGAGGAGAAGAGGTTCTAGCATGTGTAGATGAAAATATTAAATTTGAAGTTGTGCCTGGTGTAACATCACCTATATCAGTTTTAAATTATGCAGGAATTCCTATAACTCAAAGAGCTATGGCTCAAGATTTTCATATAGTTACAGGAATGTCAGCTGGTACTTCTAAAATGAATTGGGAGGCTTTATCTAAAGAAAATGGAACGTTAGTATTTATGATGGGGCTTAATAATTTAGAACTTATTGTAGAAAATCTGATTCAAAATGGAAAAGACATAAATACTCCATGTGCTGTTGTTATGCGTGGAACGTCTTCAAAACAGAAAAAAGTTATAGGGACTTTAGAAAATATAAAAATAAAGGTAGAAGAAGCTAAGCTTAAATCTCCTTGTATTATAGTAATTGGAGAAGTTGTAACATTAAATGAAAAATTAGCTTGGTATGAGCATACTCCTTTATTTGGAAAAAATATTTGCGTCACAAGATCAAGAAATCAATCATCTAATTTAAAATCAAAATTAAGAGATTTAGGAGCTGAGGTTACAGAAATAAACTCTATAAAGATAGTAAAAACACCTAAAAACTTAGATAATTATTTAGAAAAAATAAGTTTTTATGATTATATAGTTTTGACATCAGTAAATGCTGTTGAAACATTTTTTGATTATATAGTTGATAAACAAATAGATGTAAGAAGTATAAAAGCAAAATTTGCTGTTATAGGAAAAGAAACTAAAAAATCTCTTATGAGACGTGGAATAATACCATTTGTAATGGCTAGAGAATTTTATGGAGAAAGTTTATTTGAAGCTTTAAAACCACATTTAAATAAAGGAGACAAAGTATTAATGCCTTGTTCGTCATTAAGTAGAGATTATTTAAATGAGGAAATTTCAAAAGTTGGAGCAATAGTTGATAGAGTTCATATATATGACAACGTATGTGGAGAGGCTAAAAATCCAAAAGCTTTTGATGAAGTTGATGTAGTTTTGTATACAAGTCCAAGTACGTTTAATAATATGGTTGATATAGTTGGGTTAGATAAAATAAAAGAAAAGATAAACATAGCTATAGGACCTCAAACATTTAAAGCATTAGAGCAAAAAGAAGTTAATGGATTTATGTGCAAGGTTCATACAGAAGATGGGCTTTTAAAAGAAATACAAGATATATTAAAATAAATTTTTTAAAATAATTTCAATGCAAAGGAGATAAAAATGTTTAAAAGAGGTAGAAGATTAAGAGTAAATAATGAAATTAGAGATTTAGTTAGAGAAAATACTTTATCTGCTAGTGATTTTATATATCCTTTATTTGTAGTTGAAGGAGAAAATATAAAAAACGAGATATCATCTCTTCCAGGAAACTATCATGTATCAATTGATAGATTAGACGAAGTGGTAAAAGAAATTTTAGAGGCTAAAGTAAAAGGAATAATACTTTTTGGTATACCAGCACACAAGGATGCTTGTGGAACAGAAGCTTCAACAGAAGATGGAATAGTTCAAAAAGCTGTTAGAAAAATTAGAGAGCTAACAGATAAATTATTAGTTATAACAGATGTTTGTATGTGTGAATATACAGATCATGGACATTGTGGAATATTAAATGATAAAGATGTAGATAATGATAAAACATTAAAGCGCTTAGGAGAAATAGCATTATCACATGCAAAGGCAGGGGCACATGTTGTAGCCCCATCTGATATGATGGATGGAAGAGTTGAATATATTAGAGAAATATTAGATAAAAATGGTTTCGAATATGTTTCTATAATGGGATATTCAGCTAAGTATTGTTCAGCTTTTTATGGGCCATTTAGAGAAGCGGCTGATTCAACTCCAAGTTTTGGAGATAGAAGAACATACCAAATGGATCCTGCAAACACTAGAGAGGCTTTAAAAGAAGTTCAATGGGATGTAGAAGAAGGGGTTGATATGGTTATTGTGAAACCAGCACTTTCTTATTTAGATATAATGCACCAAGTGAGAAGCAATTTTAATGTACCAGTTGTAGCGTATAGTGTAAGTGGAGAATTTGCTATGGTGAAGGCTGCATCTAAAATGGGATGGATAGATGAAAAGAAAATAGTATTAGAAATGTTGTTATCTATGAAGAGAGCTGGGGCGGATATGATAATAACATATTATGCTTTAGAGGCTTCTAAGTGGCTAAAAGAAAATTAAAATAGAGTAAAATAAATGCTATATCTAGTTTGATATAGCATTTTTGTTTGATTTTGCTTTTATTAAATTCTTAGATATCATAGAATATAAAAACTGTCCATAAAATTTTTTAAACATATTAATTCTACTATTTGGATAAAAATAAAGTTTATTCCAGTTATTCTCTATCCAAAAGGCTTTGTCCAAAGAAAAAATATTCATGGCTAAAGCTTTTTGTACACTAAAGTAAGAAACATCTTTAAATGAAGGTGTATACTCAGTTTTATTACAAACAATGTTCATAAAAGTAGATAATTCATCAGAAGTTAGAGGTTTAGAATGTATCTTACTGCCAATTCTAAGGGCATGGCCACAAGAAAATACTCCCCATTGTCTTAAGGATTCCTCAATAGATTTTAATGTGTTTTTAGCACCAGAACCTTGAGTGTTTATAATTAAAAAACTAGGCTTTCCAGCTATATCACTTCTATGAAACCATACACATGTTCTGTCAATAAAGGTTTTTAAAATTCCACTCATGTTATTTAAATATACTGGAGAACCTATTATAAAGCCGTCACATTTCTTTAGTTTTTCCATTAAGATATTAACATCATCATTTAAAACACAATATCCTTTTAAAATACAACATTCACATCCAATACAAAAATTTATTTTATAATCATGCAAATTTATTATTTCTGTATTAAAATCATGTCTTTTTAAATTTTCTTGTGCTTGAAGCAAAAGATTATACGTATTTTTTTTGCGTTTGCTACAATTTATAAGTAAAATATTTTCATTTAAATTGCTCCTTATTTCATTAAAATTAATTAACTATATTATACACTATTTATAATAATGTAATTTAAAATAGAGGATAGATAGAGTTATTTACAAACTCTATTTATCCTCTAAAGAATTATTTATAGTAATTTCTACTTTAACAATACGCTTCTTATTAACTTCTTTTATTTTAAATATTATATTCTTGTAATTAACAATACAGTCATCATCTTTTTTAGGAATATATCCTATAAGTTTTATTATAAATCCGCCTAAGGTATCATAATCATCAGACTCTGAGTCTAAATTTATATGAAGTTTTTCATTAAGCTCATTAATAGATATAAGACCGCTAGCTAAAAATGTATTTTTGCTTATATTCTTTAATAGGATTTCTTCATCATCAAATTCATCACCAATATCACCCATTACTTCTTCGATTAAATCTTCAATAGTTACAATTCCAGAAAAGCCACCATATTCATCAATTAAAATAGCCATATGTTTTCTTGAAATTTGAAGTTCTTTAAATAATTCATCAATATTTTTCATTTCAGGTACAAAGTAAGGTGTATGTAATATGTTTCTTAAGTTTACGTTATCAAACCCTACTTTGTATGCCTCGCACAAAAAATCTTTCATATATAAAATCCCTATTATATTATCAATATTTTCTTGGAATATTGGAATTCTAGAATATTTTTCATTTAACAGACTATTTAAATAAGTATTAGCACAATCGTCAATATTAATCATATAGACATTGGTTCTAGGAGTCATGACTTCTTTTGCAAGCTTATCATCAAATTCAAATATGCTGTTTATCATATCTTTTTCTGTTTCATTTATAACTCCATGCTCTTGCCCAACATCAACTAAAGACTTAATCTCTTCTTTTGAAACTTTTTCTTCTAAATTTTTACTATTTACATTAAATAGTCTTATTAAAAAATTAGTTGAGATTGATAAAAGTTTTACAAAAGGTATTGTGATTTTTGATATAAGCATAATTGGTTTAACAGCATACATGGCTATTTTTTGAGAATTTTGAAGAGCCAATCTTTTAGGGAGCAGTTCTCCAAAAACCAAAGTAATATAAGATAAAATTATAGTAACCACAATTAAAGAAATTTCGTGAGCGTAAGGTATATTTAATGTTTCTAAAGAATTTCCAAATACATTTGATATGCCAGTTGCTGCTGATGCACTTGAAAAAAAACTAGCTAAGGTTATTCCAACTTGTACAGTAGATAAAAATTTAGTTGGTTCTTGCAAGAGCCTTTCTATAAGTATGGCATTTTTGTTTCCTTCCTCTGCTAAAACTTTTATTTTATTTTTATTTAAAGATACAATAGCCATTTCACTTGCGGAAAAAAAGGCGTTTATCAAAGTCAATATTAATATTAAAATAAATTGAAAAATAAGAGAATTAGCCTTAAAAGAACTATTCATAGGTATTCCTCCTAAAAGTGTAATTTAAGAATAATTATAGAATACCCAATATTTTTATTTATTAAACAGAGAAATATCTAATAAGATAAATAACATTTATGATAAAAATAACGAAAAACGTAGAAAAAGCTAGATATATTAAATTTTATTAATAAAAATAAAATAAATTAACCATATATTAAATACAATATATATTGACTGTATTTGTTGGTAGTATTACAATGAATACATAACAAAAGAAAAACTAATTTAATTAGGTGATATCCTTGGATAGATATGAGTTAGAATTGCAAGAAAAAATAAGAAAATTTGCAATAAAGGTTGTAAAATGCTATAAAGGCAAAGGACCTGATAATGTTAAAGTTAAAATTAATGGTGGCACTATAACTATAGAAGTTAGAGGAATATTATCTAAATTGTCTGATATCCTTGTAAAACAGGGAGCAAGAGATGTAGTTATGGATTATTGGAAGTATATTAAGCCACATTTAGAAAAAGAATTTTTGCAAGAAGCCTGTGATATTATAGGTGGAGGATTCGACTACAGTTGGGAAGTTAAAAACTTGGAATTAGAAGATAATGAAAGAATTGTAGTTATAAAAGTAAATAAACATTGATTGGATTAAAAAGAAAGATTATATCTTAGCTTTTAGATAAGTCAGTGCAAAACATTAAATCATTAAAAGTTTATAAAAATAATTTTAATTTTTATATAAGTTTATTTTTGATTTTATAGTATGTTTTTGTGCTGACTTTTTAATTTATATATGAAATACATAAAAAATAATATTAAGGAGAGATGTGAAATGAGAACAAAAGTGTTAGAAACATGTCCATACTGTGCTAGTGGATGTCAATTATATCTAATAGTTGAAGATGGAAAAGTAATAAAAGCAGAACCAGCAGATGGTAGAACAAATCAAAAAACATTATGTCTTAAAGGACATTATGGATGGGATTATTTAAATGATCCTCAAATATTAACAAGGAGATTACAATCTCCAATGATAAGAAAAAATGGTGTATTAGAACCAGTATCTTGGGAAGAGGCTATAAAATATGTAGCTGATAATCTTTCAGCTATAAAGGAAAAGTATGGACCTGATTCAATTATGATGACAGGATGTGCAAGAGGCTCAGGGAATGAAGCCAATTATATAATGCAAAAATTTGCAAGAGCAACAATTGGAACTAATAATATAGATCACTGTGCAAGAGTGTGTCATGGTCCTACATTACCAGGTCTTGTTTATTGTTTAGGTGATGGTGCTATGTCAAACTCAATAGAAGAAATAGAAGATACTGATTTAATATTTGTTTTTGGATATAATGGCGCAGATAGTCATCCAATAGTTGCAAGAAGAATAGCTAAAGCTAAAGAAAAAGGAGCTAAAATAATAGTAGTTGATCCAAGACAAACTGAAACTTCAAAGTTTGCAGATCTTCAATTATACATAAAGGGCGCAACTAATATGGCTCTTGTTAATGCATTTGCACATGTTTTAATAGAAGAAAAATTATATAAAGAAGATTATGTTAAAAACTTTACAGAAGGATTTGAAGAATATAAGAAAATAGTAGAAAAGTATACTCCAGAGTATGCTGAAACTATAACAGGAATTAAAGCAGACGAAATAAGACAAGCTATAAGAGAATATGCAAAAGCTAAGAATGCAACAATTCTTTATGGAATGGGTGTTTGTCAATTCTCACAAGCAGTTGATGTTGTACGTGGATTAGCTTCTTTAGGTCTTTTAACAGGAAATTATGGTAGAGCAAATGTTGGTATAGGACCTGTTCGTGGTCAAAATAATGTTCAAGGTGCTTGCGATATGGGAGCGCTTCCAAGCTATCTTCCAGGTTATCAAAAATTTACTGATAAAAAGATAAGAGAAAAATTCGAAAAAGCTTGGGGAGTAAAAATTCCAACAGAAAAAGGTGAGTCTTTAACAGAAGTACCAAAACTTGTTTTAAAGGATAAAAAGCTAAAAGCTTATTACATAATGGGTGAAGATCCAGTACAAAGTGATCCAAATGCTGCAGAAGTTAGAGAAGCTTTAGATGAATTAGAGTTTGTTATAGTTCAAGATATATTTATGAATAAAACAGCTCTTCATGCAGATGTTATATTACCTGCAACAGCTTGGGGAGAACATGATGGAGTTTATTCATCAGCAGATAGAGGATTCCAAAGAATAAGAAAAGCTGTAGAGGCAAAGGGTGATGTTAAAACTGATTGGGAAATCATATGCGAAATATCAACTGCTATGGGATATAAAATGGCTTACAAAAATACAGAAGAAATCTGGAATGAACTTATAGATCTTTGTCCTACATTCACTGGTGCAACTTATGAAAAGATGGAGAAATTAGGAGGAGTTCAATGGCCTTGTACAGATAAATCAGATGCTGACAAAGGAACTTCATATCTTTATAAGGATAATAAGTTTACAACTCCAAGTGGAAAAGGTGTATTATTTGCATGTGAGTGGAGAAAACCAGGTGAGGAAGTAGATGATGAATATCCACTTAGCCTTTCAACTGTAAGAGAAGTTGGACATTATTCAGTTAGAACAATGACTGGTAACTGTAGAGCATTAAGAGCTTTAGAGGATGAACCAGGACGTATACAAATGAGTATAGAAGATGCTAAAGAACTTGAAGTAAAAGATGGAGAATTAGTTAGAGTAACATCTAGAAGAGGTTCAGTTATAACTAGAGCATCAGTTTCAGAGAGAATAAGAAAGGGCTCAACATTTATGACATATCAATGGTGGGTTGGAGCTTGTAATGAATTAACAAATGATGCATTAGATCCAATTTCTAAAACACCAGAATTTAAGTATTGTGCTGTAAAAGTAGAAAAAATGGAAAATCAAGAAGAAGCCGAAAAAGAAGTAGAAAAAGAATATAATGAAATAAGAAGAAAAATGGGAATAAAAATAAGATAAATTAATACTATATTTAACATTTTAGGAGGATTACAGATGGATAAAGTTTTAGAGTGTAAAGTTATAAAAATAGAGAATGAAAAAATTTTAAAAGATTTTAAGGAAGTTATAGTTAGGGAATATCCATTAACTATAATTTTAAATGGTAAGAAATTAGCAACACTTTTGTGTAGTCCTAAAAAGTTAAAAGAACTAGCTATTGGTTTTTTAAGAACTGAAAGACTTATAGAGGATTTAAAGGATATAAAGACTATAAATCTTGATGAAGATTTAGGAGTCGTTTATGTTGAAACTTTAAACAAAAATTTAAAGAGAGAGAGTTTTTATTCTAAAAAGATAGATTTAAATAGTATAGAGAATTTTGAAGATACATCTCTTGCAGCAAGTAATTTCTTAACTAGCGTAAATTGTGAAAGGGTAAGAAGTGATTTAAAGTTAAATATAAATAAAATATTTGAATTTATGAAAAAAAATCTTGATTATTCTAATGTGTTTAAAGAAACTGGAGGAGTGCATTGTGTAGCTCTTTGTGATAGAGAAAATATATTAGTTATAAATGAAGATGTTGCAAGACATAATGCTTTAGATAAGGTAATCGGTGAATCTTTAGAAAAGGAAATATATTTAAAGGATAAGATAGTAATTTTAAGTGGAAGAGTTTCTTTAGAAATGATTTTAAAATGTGCAAAACTTAATATTCCTATAATAATATCTAAGTCAGCTCCAACTAGTTTATCTGTAGCTTTAGCTAAAATGTTAAATATAACTTTAGTGGGATTTGTTCGTGGAAATAAAATGAATATATATTCAGGTGATGAAAGAATTGATTATTAATAAGGGGAAAAGATATGAAAAATAAAGTAAACTCATTTGTTATAGCAGATCATAATAAATGTGTAGGATGCAAATTGTGTGAAGTTGCATGTTCGAATGTACACAGCAAAAATGAAGAAGCTAGAAAAACTATAAGTGCAAGAAAAGGTCCAATCATTCCAAGAATATTTGTGACTAAAATAGGAAAAGTAAAGATGCCAATTCAATGTAGACATTGTGAAGACATGCCTTGTGGAAAAGTATGTCCTGTAAATGCTATAAAGAAGGTTGATAATAAGGTGATTTTAGATGAAAGTATATGCATAGGATGTAAAACTTGTGCCGTTGCGTGTCCTTTTGGAGCTATTGAAATGACAACAATAGATAAGGATACCGAAAATGAAAGAACTATTGCGTTAAAATGTGATTTATGTGCAAATTCTGATAGTCCGGCTTGTGTTAAAGTTTGTCCTAAAAAAGCTTTAAGGCTTGTAAATCCTAAAGAAGAGGAAAATAGAAAAAGAGAAGAAGTTGTTAAAACTCTTAGAAACGTTGTACAAGGACTTTAAAATTTAATATGGATCTAGAAAGAAGGAAACTTAGCAATGGAAACAAGTGGAATAATTAATATTGATAAAGAATTGTGTGAAGGGTGTGGCAGATGTAAGGAAATATGTCCTGTTGATGCTATTTATGGAGAAGAGGGAGAAGCTTATACAATAGATAAAGATAAATGTGTTATGTGTGGACAATGCGTTCAAATTTGTAGTGCCTATGATACAGAGTTTAATAAAGATATGAAAAAAGGCAGTAAAAGATTTAAAGAGCGTGGGATGATAGATGAGATTACAGAGCCAATATTTGCAGCTTACAATAAGGGAACTATAAGGGAACTTAGAGAAGTTTTGAAAGATCCAAATTTATTTACAGTTGTTCAGTGTGCGCCTGCAATTAGAGTATCACTTGGAGAAGATTTTGGTTTAGATTATGGAACATTAGTTGTTGATAAGATACCAACAGCTCTTAGAAAACTTGGTTTTGATAGAGTTTATGATACTAACTTTGGTGCTGATGTAACTATTATGGAAGAGGGTACAGAACTTATAGAAAGATTAAAAGAACATAAAAATCTTCCAATGTTTACATCATGTTGTCCAGCTTGGGTTAAATTTATAGAACAGGATTATCCAGATCTTTTAAATCATTTATCAAGTTGTAAGTCACCTCAACAAATGGCAGGAGCTTTATTTAAAAGTTATGGGGCAAAAATAAACGATATAGATCCTAAAAAAATATTTAGTGTTGCTATAATGCCTTGTACTTGTAAGCAATATGAAGCCAATAGAGAAGAAATGCAAAATAATGGTTATAAAGATGTTGACTTGGTTGTTACAACAAGAGAACTTGCGGTACTTTTAAAAGCAGAAGGAATAGATTTAAAGGATTTAGAACCACAAGGGTTTGATGTTCCACTTGGTGGATATTGTGG
>OIYS01000835.1_pt1 | contig 18377 bp, 19 predicted proteins | sample 1588271 | NCBI WGS metagenome assembly OIYS01 (sample SAMN03283286) | human gut metagenome | biome: human-associated habitat; material: feces | host: Homo sapiens | place: Peru | collected 2012
AATTTTTACACCTTAAACCTGTAAAATTTTTGTGTTGACTAAATAGCGCATTTTACTCGCAATCAGGCGGAAATGCGGTTCAGCGTAGTAATAGCCTTTTCTGTTGCGGTCGTATGATATTTCCGCACCGAAATCGTTTCTTAGAGTTTCTATTGCCCGCAGAACCGTAGCCTCCGAACATTCGAATTTTTGCATCAGAAAAGCGACGTTCGGATATTTTTCCGCTGCAATCAGTTCGTCAATCTGCAAAGCCCTGCGGTAATTGGAAAATGAAAGCCGTCTATTGCCCAATTTGTGAAACCTTTTCGTATGAATTGTCATCGCCTTTTACAGGTAATCCATGTACTTTTAAATGTTGGTCTTTTTCCAGTAAAATCAGATTTTCCGGGCGGCAATCATATCCGTTGTTGTTGATATGGTGAACATGCATTCCCTCTTTGTAATTTTGTAAAAAGGCTGCTGCGACAAAACGATAAACACAGATTGTAGAATCAAATTTATATTCAGCTGGTCTTGTATAATCTTTCATTACAAGGTAGCCGCCATATTCTTTTCCCAATTTGTCACCTTGCTTCATTATTATTCCATAATGTTTTATTCTTCCAAAATTGCTTGCTGAATATTCTGCTTCTCCGTCTTTTTCTTTTTTATATAATGGGACTGGTTTCCAAATTTCTTTAGTTTTTATGTTATCTCCATAAACTTCCTTTAATAATTCGTCCGGAATTTTTTCTTTATCACAATTAAATATTTGCTCGAATTTTTCTTTTATTGATTTACGTTCTTCGATTGGAGCTTTTGCTGTATACTCATTAGCTGTAACTCTAAGTTCTCTGAGCGTAAATGTTTTTCCATCAAATCCTATTACTTTCTCATCAAGTCCTTCATCTAATTGTGGATAATTTGATTTTTCCATCTTTTCACCTCACTGTAGTTTCAGTATACATCATCACACTGTCATATAATGCAAGTCTGAAAAATATATCACGAAAAATATTTTTTTCGAAAAAAATTAGACTGTCATTATTTGCAAGTCCGCTGTGCTATCATAGTTTTAAAGCTGAATAAAAATCTTTCGTGAAACAAAACTGGAGGCGGACATGAAAAATGCGATGACTTTTGACGACATTTATCTTTTAAAGGACAGTGCCGTTAAGCTTGTTCTAAAGAAAATCGATGTTATGGATCTGGAATATGCCTTGATGGAAGCGACTGCGGAAGTCAAGGATGCGTTTTTCCGCAATATGTCAAAATGTGCGGAGCAGATGATAACGGAAGATATGCAGTACAACACTGATGTTTCCTGCAAGGATTCTTTTGAAGCGCAGCAGAAAATTCTTGATACGATATTCGGACTTGAAAAATCTGGAAAAATCAGGCTTCCAGAAAAATAATACAGTATTCTTTATCAGAGAATTTTTGCGCATGATTCGTGCGAAATCTACATCTTCACGCTTATTTATTGCGACTCGTTTTCCGCACAAAAATTGTCTTCGCTGAAAACGAAACTATAAAAATTCCAGAGAACCGTCGATTATTCCTGAAGTATTGCGGGCTGCAATCCTTATCTTCCGGGATTCAAAAAATTCTGAAATCTGATTTATCTTTTTGTCATTTGCAAAATCACAGAAAGTCAGGACAACCTGAAAATCCTTTAAAAAGGAATATTGCTCTAAAAGTCCGCTCAAAATCTGGAGGTCAATAATCGCTGGAACTGCAAGAAAACATTTTGCGGCAAACACGGATTTTGAAAAGAAATCGTATACAGATTTTTGCTTGCCAAGGTTTCCGCTTGTGTCTACAAGATAAGTTTTGTCCGGGCTGTAGCTGTAATCTTCTGGAGCTTTGCTGATTTCAGTCTTGCATGGAACGGACATCATGCGGCAGATTTTCCGGCACATTTCACCGGCACAGATATTGAAGTCGTTGAAGGAAAGCACTTCGCAGGGCGGTTCAATTCTCTTATCGTTGCCGAATCGCTTTTCTTCCAGAATTTTCTGACGAAGGAATTTGAACAGCACGTTCGATTTTCCGCTTCCGGGAATTCCAATGAACATATAAGTTCTGGTTTTGTTGTCTTGTTTCATAAGCATATAATAATGCATGAGACTTGCATATAGTGAAGGTTTGGGAACATCGAAGTTCTTACAGAAAAATTATTCTGCAGAACTGGTAAAGATGTCATGGAGAAACTATAATATTATTATAGAACAATCAAAAATGAATCTCAAATCAGAAGCCTTTCTAAAACGACGCTGATAAAATTATATAGTAATCAAAATAAAAGGTTGGAAAAATGATTTTGGAGAAGAAATTATGAAGGAACTTTTTGGAAAAATAATTGATAAAACTGGATCTCTAACTAATAATCCTCATCTAGTTTTTAATTTTTTTGAGATTTTTTACTTATTGGATATTGTTTCTGTAATTGTATTTAAAGAAGACATTTTTAGTTTTGCAGAAAAAGATTTTGAACTTATATTTAAGGTTGAGTATTTTCTATTTGCCTTTATTTTTCTGATGTCTTTTTTTGCCTTGCATTTTATTTCTGTTATGACTAGATTATTTTTTAAAAAGTTATTTGATAATTTGGCAGATATAATAGATGATTTTGTTTATAAAACTAAAAAGAAGCTTTTACACTCTATCTTGCTTTTAGAAAACTTTTGCAAGAAAAAATGATAAAAGCATTTTATATAAAAAAATATGTGAACAAAAAAGAAAATCTAAGGATTTATCAAAGCAATTAAACTTTAATTTTCTTTTGGGATTTATATTTTTTATTCATCTAGCAGTATGTAAAGCTCCGATTTCAGGTTATATTTCAAATTTTGTCTCCAATATTAAAGCGGATAATCCAAACTGTTATTGGATTTTTATGATTTTGACTTTTTTCACATCATATCTTATTTTCCATCTTCCAAAAATTCTGTCAGAATTTCCTTTACAAAGCAATATCGTCTTGCATAACTGTTATCAATGTGCAACAAATCAAAGCCGTGGTTTTTGCAAATCTGTTTTTTCTTTTCATCTCTTGCGATTACATTCGGATTGTTGTGATGTTCTGGACCGTCAAGTTCTATTGCCAGAACTGCATCTTTTCTGTTTCTGAAGCCTTTTTTATAAATTACAAAATCCAGGCTTCCTTTGTAAAAAAAATCACTGTCGCTTGGATTTTTTTCAAATAGGTGCGAAAGCTGAACTTCCCGTTCTACCGAAAATTTTCCGTCCGATTCTAGCAGTGTTGAAATTGCGTGGTTTAATGTTGTCAGGAAGGTATTTTCAGTTTCCGTGCTATAAGGTTTTATTCCAAGTGCTCTGGAAGAAGATACTCTTGGTGTTATTTTATATTCGCCGTTCTTTTTTACATATTCTGCCAGTTCGTATAAATCATCGCTATCATCATTTTTGTGAAGTCTTTTTAGTTCTTCGCTGTTCGAAAAAATTATAAATTTATCCTTAGCCCTTGAAACTGCAACGTTTAAAAGTTCCCGATTATTTTTAAGCCAATCGTAAGTTTTTGAATATGTATGGCTTGTAAGCGCAAGTGAAAACAAAATCTCATCTTTTTCATCACCCTGAAATGCGTGGACTGTTCCGCAACTTGCCTTGTTTTCAAGATGGTTTTCCTTCAATTTATAATCGATTAAATCTTTTTGATTTTTAAACGGAGTGATGATTCCAATTTTCTTATCCAGATGATTTTTTACATACTGCACAATTTTTTCAGCTTCATCCAGAGAGGTGTTTTTATCGGCAGAATAGTTTTCACGAACTTCACAGAAGACGAGTGGCTTTTCCTTTGTAATTTCAGATTTTATATTCAGCTGATTGTTATAATATTTTTTATTGCTGAATTCAATGATTTCCTTTGCACATCTATAATGATTATGTAAAAGAATTTCCTGGCTTACAGAATCGCTGGCAAGATATGCTTTGTAAATTGAATTTTTGATGTAATCATAATTTTCATTCACCTTGTATTTGGCTTTCAGCTCTTCGTTAATATTTTTATCCAGTGTAATTACAGGATTCAGCTGCTGAGGATCTCCCACAAGCATAAGATTTTTTCCGCGGATAATCGGAACTAGCGAAACTGCCGTATTGCATTGGCTTGCTTCATCAATGATTGTCATGTCAAAGTAAGTTTGCGGCTCGCCAATCTTCTGCGTTGAAATGCAAGTTGAACAAAAAACGGGAAATACTTTTTGCATTTTAAAAATATTTTCAGATACAGAAAAGTATTTGTTAAATTCTGTAGATTGCTTTTCTTTATTTTTAATATTCAAAATCTCAATAAAATCTTTGTATTCGTCTTCAAAAAGCCGTTTTAAGAATTTCACCGAGGTAAAATTTATAAACTGCATCAGTTTTTCGTGGTCAAAATCCAAAAGGCTGAGAGCGTCTTCATCGCTGATGTTTCCGATTTCTTCAAGGCGTTTCTTGATTTTGGAATATTGCTGGCCTTCAAGATTCATCCGAAGATTCATATTTTCGCTTTTTGAAAGCATTTCTTCAATTAATTCTCTTCGTTCAGCCAAGTCAAGCTGTTCTTCGTGTTTCTGCAAAAGTTCTGTAAGTTTTTTAGTCCGTTCAATTTGGCTCTCTTTGTTTTGTTGTAAAACTGTATCAAAAGATTTTAGAGACTTTATTTGTGAAAGCAATTTTTTAATGTAGAGGCAGGTTTCTTGAATCCGATCGTTACTGCCAATTCGCAAAATGGGGAAGGGAATTCTGTAATTCTTATATTTTAAGTTTGTTAACTTTTCAAAAACACCGTCAATCGGATGGTTGTTGTATGAAGAAAAAAGAACGGTTTTTGAATTAAAAAATGCCGTGATAATCGTGCTAATTATGGTTGTAGTTTTTCCTGTTCCGGGCGGCCCCTGAATATATGCAACCGGAAAATTCATTGCAGTGTGAATTGCAAGCAGCTGGTCAAGATTTACATTTTTGTTTATCAAAGCAAGAGGATAAACTTTGTCATTCTGTTTTATTGAACGAAGTTCGCCAAAAAATGCTTGAATCGGAACTGTAACATTATTTTGGGAATACATATTTATGATTGATTCATATTCTTTTTCAAGGTCGATATTTAAATCCCGCTGCAAGCAAAGAAAATAAGGCCTGTCATCAACTGCACAATCTTTTTTGTTTTTGATGTTTTGCATTACGATATCTTTTATTGTTTCTGCATTCTCTTCAAAATTCTCAAGCAAGGATAAGTCTTCGTTATCGATAAAATTTAAAATGCTCAGTTTTTTACTGTTTTTGTCAGCGCTTTTTTCCATGCAGAATTCCGAGCAAATTTTGATTTTATTTCCTGCAATTAAAATTTTTCGTTCAACATCAAATCGCACTTCCCGGTAAGCCAAAACATAAAGTCCTTTTTGAGTGTGAATGCTCAACTCGTTTAGGGCAATTTGAATTGTGCTGTTAATATTTTTTTCTTCTTTTGTTTCTGCGGATTTTTTAAAACTGTTTACGAACATTTTAAATTGCTCGTCATCTAAATTGTAAATCCTGTTTTTCAGTTTTGAAGAATCAAGCCGATTTATAAGCTCGTATTTTGTGTTGAGTTTTGGAAGATCTGCAAGTTTGTTGCAGTCAGAAAGATAATTCAGAGTTTTTAAGTTTACAATTTCAGAAAAAATCTCTTTATATTTCTGCGGATAAAGGTCAATGTCTTCTATTAAATCTTTGTTTGTTTTAAAATAAGTTCCCTCTATTATTCGAGTACGGAGAATTTTTTCAATAAATATAAAAAGATTTTTTGTTGTAAAGTCGCCAAGATGAAGCCCTGTTGCCTCAAGACTTTTCTTTTCCAGATTTATATTTCTAACTGCAATCCAATATTTTGTGCATTCTTCACTTTTGTTTTTGTATTCAATATAAATCCAGCATCCCTCATGAATAGAACGGAAAATATCTTTACAAATAGAGTCCATAAAGCAATTCTAAAACTATAATGTATTTTTGTGAATATTCTTTATAAACGACTGTATGTTTATTAGAATCCGAAAAGATATTAGAAATTTTTTCTGCTAATAACCTAGCCCCTTTTTTCCGGCACAACCAAAACTTTCAGTCATGCCAGATTTTTTATTCCTGCTCTGTCCAGACAAAACCGTTCAAATCGTAGCCTGCGTTCTGGGCAGTCTGAATGTAGCGTTCCTTGACGTCATCTGGAATCGTCTTTGTGCGGCTCAAAATCCACAGAAGTTTTTTGTTTGCTCCTGCGACAAGCGCGTAGTTGTATTCGGAATCAAGCGCAATGATTTTGTAGTCGCTGTAAAACGGCCAAAAGAACGAGACTTTCAGGCTTCCGGAATTTTGGTTCCCGGCGAATTTCGCCTTTCCCACGGACTGTTTCTGCTCTTTGCTGACATAATCATAGCCAGAATTTACAACCTTGACAGTGCCGTTTTTGTTCAGCGAGTAGTCGGCCGTAACGTTTTTCAGATTTTTTTCCCACTTGAAGTCAAACCTGCCGATCTCGTACCATTTTCCAAGATACCGCTCGAGCTCAAAATTCCGCACAGGCTCAAGGTTTGCATTGCTTTTTTCGGAGACTGACTGGGCTGAAAGGCTTGCAATGCAGCTCAAAACGGCGGCCAAAGAAAAAATCTTCCTGATTCTGCTTCCTTTTTTCATGTGAACCTCCTGTAAAAATTGCATACAACCTACAAAGAAAATAACCATAAAAGAGGCGGAAAGCAAGAAAACAGATGAGAAGTTCAGCCATTTTTGACTGTTTTGTCAAAAATTTATGCAATTTGAGCATCCGGATTCTTACCGTTTTCCGCCCGCAACTCCTTTTACCCCTCCAAAATCCACTCCCTTATATTCTTCCTTACGATTCCGTTTTCGTTTGAGGGCGGAAGATCGTCCATTGTAAGAATGAGTTTTGGAAAGTTGTCGCCTAGTGCCAGAAGCGATTTTAGCGGGCGGAGTTCCCTTTCTTTTGTCTCTTCCGAGCCGATTAGGTATGCGACCTGAACGTATAGTTTTTCGCCGTTTTTTTCCGCCGCAAAGTCAATCTCCATGTCGCCGATTTTTCCGATAAAGACTTTGTAGCCGCGCCGAAGAAGCTCGATGAACACGATGTTTTCAAGAATTCCGTTTATGTAGGTGTCCTTGTAGCCGTGCAGGAATGTCAGCAGCCCCTGGTCGGCAAGGTAATATTTTTCCATCGTCTCAAGGATTTTCTTGCCGCGCACGTCATACCGCGGAACTTTGTGCAGGACCAGCGCGTTCTCAAGATATTTTATGTCGTTGTAGATTGTCTCCACGGAAAGCGGGCGGCCGCCGGACTTCATGAAGTCGGAAATTCGTTTTGTGGAAAAAATGTTCCCTGTGTTGTCGGCGATGTACAGAATGATTTTTTCAAGAACCGCAGTGTCGCGGATTCTGTTGCGGGCAATCACGTCTTTCAGAAGAACAGTTGAATAGATTCCTTCCAGATACGAGCGGATTTGGACAGGGTTTTCCATCATGTCCTTCAGTCCCGGAAATCCTCCGAATTCAATGAATTTTCTGAACGCCGCCGCAGAGTCGTTTTCGGAATTGAAGTACAAAAATTCCCTGTAGGAAAGCGGCCAGACGTGAATCAGAACATAGCGACCGCTCAGGTAAGTCGCCAGTTCGGAGGAAAGAAGATTTGCGTTCGAGCCTGTTATGTAGATATCCGCGTCAATCGTGGCGGAAGAGTAGAGCGAGTTCACAAGCTTTTCCCAGCCGCTGACTTCCTGAACTTCATCCAGAAAAAGATAGAGTTTTTTTCCGCCGGCCGCCTCGCTTTTTGATTTTATAAAGTCGTAGAGCTTTTTTGTGTCCAGTAATTCCGCGTTCTCAAAATCTTCCATATTTAATAGAAGAATCTGGTTTTCCGCCGCGCCTTTTTCCATAATCTTCCGTGAAAGAAGCTCAAGCATGAACGACTTTCCCGACCGCCGTATTCCCTGAAGCACTTTTATGACGGACTTGTCCTTGTAAAGAGAAATTATTTCGTCGATTCCGAATCTGTCCAGCGCAATCTGTTTCATTTGTTTCCAGTATAACCGAAAAAGTTCTAAAATTCAAGAAAAGTTTCAGGTATAGTGGAAAGTTTTTACAAAAGGAGTTGAAGTTCGCAGTTCGAAGTTTTAGATTTTACCTCCCGAATTCTTGCGGTTTGAGAGGCGTTTATCTAAGTCGCTTTTCTTCCAATAAAGCCAGATGGAATAAAGCTTGCCCGCGGGCATCAAGTGTTTTTGGTTCTGCATATTTTTTTCATACCTTTAAAAAGGTGTAATTTTTGCTTGTTAATAATCTTAAAATGGTGTATGATTTAATAAAAATTAAAGTCAAAAAGGTGTAAATATGTATCGAAAGGCATATAAAACTCTCTTAAAATGGAAGGATGAAGAAAAAGGAAAATGTGCCATCATGATTGAAGGCGCTCGCCGTGTTGGAAAAAGCTTTCTTGCGCAGGAATTTGCAAAAAATGAATATGAATCATATATCCTCATAGATTTTTTTTCTGCTCCTGATGAAATCAAAGAACTATTTGAAAAATACCTTTCTGATTTAGACACTCTTTTTATGCACCTTTCTGCCTATTATTCTGTAAAACTGCACGAACGCAACACGCTCTTTATTTTTGATGAGGTTCAGTTTTTTCCAAGAGCCAGAGCCGCAATTAAATATCTTGTTGCTGATGGGCGCTATGATTTTATAGAAACAGGCTCCCTTCTTTCCATTAAAAAAAATACACAGGACATTTTAATTCCATCGGAAGAACATCATTTACAGTTAAATCCCATGGATTTTGAGGAGTTTTTGCTTGCTTTAGGAAATGACACGTTGATTCCTGTTGTAAAAAATTGCTTTGAAAAGAAAATTCCTATGGGGCAGGCTTTGCATAGAAAGGCTATGGATTTATTCAGGCTTTATCTTATAGTCGGCGGAATGCCGCAAGCTGTAAAAGAATATTGTGAATCAAAAAATTTTGAAAAGGTAGATATGATAAAGCGGGAAATTCTGGAGCTGTATCGTAACGATATTCAAAAGCACGCAAAAGGCTCGGAATTAAAAGCGGAATCTATTTTTGATGAAATTCCTTCTCAGCTTTCTAAGCACGAAAAAAAATTTAAGCTGGCTTCCTTAAAAAAAGATGCAAAAATGCGCAATTATGATGACGCGTTTATGTGGCTTAAAGATTCTAGAATCGTAAACATTTGCTACAATGCTGATGAGCCTAATATCGCATTAAAAATGAATATGAGCCGCACCACATTAAAATGCTACATGGCAGATACTGGACTTTTAATTAGCCACGCGTTTGACGAAAATGGTCTTGTCGCTGAAGAAATTTATAAAAAACTGCTTTTTGGAAAGCTTGAAGTAAACGAAGGAATGATTTTTGAAAACATTGTTTCCCAGATGCTTACAGCAAGCGGACACAAACTCTACTTTTATTCAAAGTCTGACAATGAAGATTCTGCTTCCCGCATGGAAATTGATTTTCTTATTACAAAAAATAAGGTTACTTCGCGTCACAACATTCAGGGAATCGAAGTAAAATCCTCAAAGCGTTATACAATTTCTTCGCTTAACAAGTTTAGGAAAAAATTCGCAGAATATACCGATAAATGTTTTGTCATTCACACCTCAGATTTTAAGGAAGAAAACGGCATAATTTATTTACCAGTTTATATGGCAATGTTTTTGTAAAAAATTGATTTTTCACCTCGGAATTTCAAGCCTAATTTCCATTTCCGTTTCCTTGCCTCCAGTCGTGTTTTTCCCTCATTTCACTCACCGAACTTTTTAATCAGTTCTTCGTGGTTCTTGCAGCCTGTTTTCTGGTAAATTTTGGAAAGGTAATTTTCCAGCGAGCGTTCGACAATATTCAGTTCTTTTGTAATCTGGCTGCGGCTTTTTCGTTCTATCAGTTTTTTGAAAACTGTCTGCTCCTGGCGTGTCAGGCCGTCAAAAACACTTTTATATGTAAAAAGCGGGGCTACTAGAGTCTGCTGTACGTAAGTGTCGCCGGCAAGAATTCATCATTCATAATAAGGAAAATGTAGCTGAAAATAATCATAAAACAAGCGTAAAATTTTACGTAGCGTATTGCTCATTTTTCTAGTTTTTGCAGTATTTTGTTCCGCGGCCGTTTCCTTGAATTGTGATGTAATTTTTTGATTCAAGAGATTTTAGCAGTTCTGTCAGTTTTGATTTTCCGAATGGAACTGAAGCTGAAATGCCGCTAATCTGCCGAGGAATATTTTTGCTTAGAACGGCAAGCACAGTTTTCTCATCTTTCGTTAAATCCATAACATCAGTTACAGGGAGCGTAACTTTTATAGAATTTTCAAAGATTTCAAACCGTGGTTTTTTTGCTGAATTCCTGTACGCCTCGTTGATTCTCGGAATTCCTGTTCCAAGAATCTCAACAATATGAAGCCTGTAAAAAACGTTTCCGATAATCGGATTACGTAAGATTGAAACATTTCCTTTTAGATATTCCTCTTCAGAAATGCCTGAAGAAAGTCCGCCCGGAGATGTTATTTCAATTCTGTCGTCAAACATTAGAATCCGGATTTGCGCATTCACATCCCAAGTTCTGTGAATCAGTGCATTTGCCAAAGTCTCGCGGAATGCATTTTCCGGAATACGCTCGATTTTTTTTCGCTCAATTCCGTTGATTTCTTCATATTGATAAAAATCTTTGTAAACGTTCACAGCCTCTGAAAGTTCTTTCAGAATTGACTCGTGCTCAAAAGTCGCTCTTTTTTGAATGACACTGATGGACTCTCCGAATTTTGCGATGTCAATTCCGGGGAAATCGTTGGAGTCAGAAAGCAATTCCGCCGCGTGATTAAATCCGTCAGAGTCAGAAAAAGGTTCAGGGTTTTTAAGATGTTTTTGTCCAGTCTGTCTATTCCGATTTTTTGAATCAATTTTTCTTCAAGAACAGAAAATTTAAGATTTTGATTTTCACTTGAAAGCTGTTCGAATCTTATATTTTTTCCCTGCAATACCAGACGAGAAAATTCAAGCTCGTCAACTTCGATGGTGGTTGTGTCGTTTCTCTTGTATGCCTTTGATTTGTATGTGTATGGCTTGCTTTTTCCTGCATTCACTTTCAGCTCAACGGTTTTATTTTGCCCGTCAATTTTAAGAGAATAATCTGGCTGCGGATGTATGGAATCGTTTATTTTATTTTCAATATCAAGACAAGTCTGTTTGGGATTTCTAAGACCGACAGGGATTCCGCAGTCATTCACACCGAATAGAATAATTCCGCCGTCATAATTAGCAAAGGCGCTTACAGTTTTTAGAAATGTGTTGGTTAAATCTTCTTTAAATTCTAAAGTTCTATTTTCTCGGATTCGGTTTGATTCATCATTCATAATAAGGAAATTGTAATTGAAAACAAGTGTATTTTCAAGCGTAAAATTTTACGGCTGATTTACGATTGGAATTTGCCGGGATGCAGAACTCAATCTGATTCTGTGCTGAAACTTTTTATGCCATGTCTTTATTAAAAGTTTTATCACCAAACGCTTAAGCGTGCCGATAAAAAAACTATTGACTATTTTGTGTAACATTGTTAAGTTATCTGTGTTACATTATAAAAGGCGGAAGAATTATGAGGAATGCGAATCCTGAGCTGGTTTCTTCCATAAAAAAGCGGACACTTGAGCTTTTAATGGAAAAAGAACCTGAGGAAATCGGAATGAGGGAGATTGCCAAAAAGTGCGGCGTTTCAGCCACGGCAATTTATCATTATTATAGGGACAAGGACTGCCTTTTTCAGGCGATTTCGCTGGACTGTCTGAACCAGATAAATTCGGTGATTGAAGCCGCCGCGGAAAATGCCGCTTCTTCAAAGGAAAAGGTTCTTGCCGCAATCAGGGCGTTTCGCAACTGGAGTCTTAAAAATCCGCGGGTTGCCTCTCTTGTGATGGAAAAAATAAAATCCGCGGTGAATCTTCCGCCGGAAGAAACTGAAAAATTTTATGTCTGCAACCGCACTGGAGAAAAACTTCTTGAGCTTTGTATTGCAGAAGGAGTGGCGCGCTCTGAAAATCCCCGGCTGGATGTCGGTGTTCTTGTATTCGGACTTTGGGGCTGTCTTCAGTCCGTGATTTCGCGCAAGTCGGAGGTTGAATACTGGGAAAATTCCGAGCCGTTTACAGAACGTTTTATCAGTATGTGGGCGGAAAATATTTTTGTAAATTAGAAAACAAGAGAAAACTATGATTCTAAAATCAATCATCAAGAAAATTTTTGTAGCGGCTTTTGCGCTTCTGGTTTTTCAGCAGGTTTGGGCGGAAGAGAATTCTGAAAATCGGACTGCAAAGGTTAGGGTGCTTGTAACTCCGGGCGGCGAATGGAAGGGAAAATTTCCGCCGCAGTTTGCGCTGTGGATTCAGGATTCGGACGGAAACTTCAGCCGGACAATTTTTGCCACAAAAAGTGCCTCGAAGAAAAAATGGATTTTCGCGCCCAAAGGCGGCCGCCCGGAATCGCTTCCTGTGTGGTATCATTCCTGCGAAAATTTCTACGTTCCGGAATCAAAGAATGAGATGGATGCGGTAAGCTCGGCAACTCCAAAAGGCAGCTTTGATGTTTCTCGGAAAATTCAGCTTAAGGAAGGAAAAAAATATTTTGTTTTTGCGGAAGTGAACAAAAGCTTTGACTACAACGAATTCTATCCAAAAGACTCCGGAAAGAATTCCGCGGAATATTCCGGAGTGAACGGTCAGCCTTCCGCAGTTTACCGCGCCGAAATCAGCCTTGAAAATCATGAGGCGAAACTGGAGCTTATTGGAACAGGCTCGCTCGACGGAAAAAGCGGCTTGATTGAAGACAAGACGGAAACTCTTACAACCGCAAAAAATCTTGTGGAAAAAATTGTCGTGAGCCTTGAAGTTTCCAAAAAAACGCTGCACTTAAGGCTTCCATAACAGGAATTTCTTCCGCGATAAACGCTCAAAACAGAAACGGATGGCTCACATTTGGTCTGGACAAAAATAAAAACATTAAAATTCCCTGTAGTTTTCTGTTAAATCTTCTTCAAGCCACAGGGAAATTTCTTCCGTCACTTTTGAAAGTTTTTGCTCCTTTTGTTTTCCTGTTATTGAACATTCCCAGACAACAGCGACTCTGTAGCAGTTGTCAAGATAGGCTGAAATCACTTTTTTGTCGCGTGCAATATTCCTTTCAATTTTATTTTTCCAGAATTCAACATTTGTTTTTGGCAGCCTGAAAAGCCGGCAGTTCTTGTGTCCGTGCCAGAAGCATCCGTGTATAAAAATAACTGCGTTGTAATGCGGAAGAAAAATGTCCGGCGTTCCCAAATACCGCTTGTCGTTTTTTCTAAATCTGAATCCGGCTTTGTGGAGCGCGCTTCTTAAAAAGACTTCGGGCTTTGTGTCCTTGCTGTGGATTTTTGCCATGTTCAGGCTTCTTTGCTCTGCGTTCAATGTGTCCATTTTTTCTTTCCGTCAATCTTTTAAAATCGCTTTCATTGCGCAGAGGGCGGCTAGAAAAATAATGTTCATCAGCGTAAAGACTGATAGAAATTTTCCGGTGCCGCCTTTTTCCTGCGTGTAGAGTTTTAGGCTTATAAGGCTTGCAAGAGATGCCACCGGTGTTCCAAGCCCGCCGATGTCTACGCCAAGCAGCAGCTCCTTTGTGTTCTGCGCGAACGGATGAAGCAAAAGTGTTGCGGGAACGTTGCTTATCAACTGGCTGAACGCAAGGCCTGCGGTAAATTCGTTTCCTCCGGTTATCCGTTTTAGAAAACTGTCCACGCTTTCCAGCCTCGCGATGTTTCCTGTGAAAATGAAAAACGCCGTGAATGTCAGAAGCAGCATAAAATCGATGTTGCAGAAAATTTTCCGATCGGAAACAAGAACGCAAATAGCGACAAGGACTGCCGCCGCCCATTTTGGAACTACGTCCGCAACTGAAAGCAGGCACAATATAAAAAGGGCTGTGTACAGAATATTTTTTCCTGCGCAACTAGTGCTTTCAGCTTTGGCTTCCTGCTGTTCAATCTGCGTTTTTTCATTTTTTATTATCAGAGTTGAAAAAATCAGAAGTACAAAAGAAAGCGATGTGTACGGAAAAAGAATTTTCATAAACTGGACTGTGCCGAGCGGCATTTTTGAAAACAAAAATATATTCTGCGGATTTCCAATCGGCGTAATCATGCTTCCAAGGTTCGCCGCAAGAGTCTGAAGAACGACGGTATATAGTAGAAGAAAAGTGTTGCTTTTGGAAAGAAGGACAATCGCGAACGGAACAAATGTAAGGAGCGCCACGTCGTTTGTAATAATCATGCTTGTGAAAAAACAAAGCATAACAAGCGTAAGGCAAAGTCCGCGCTGACCGTGAACTTTACGGCAAACGGTTTTTCCAAGAGCGTCGAAAAGCCCTGTCCGCCGCCAGCCTGAAACGACCGCCATCAGCGAAAAAAGAGTCAGAAGCGTTCCAAAGTCGATGTACGAAATATATTTTGCATCCGGCTTTACAAAAAACATTGAAACGAGCGCGAATAAAAATGTGATGCAAAAGACTATTTCCTTTTTGCACCAGATGAATATTTTATGAAAGATTTTTCCTGCCGACATTTTTTTACCTTCTCTGGTTCTGAAGATTTGAGAGATTAGTTGCAATTGTATCACAAATCGCAGTTTTGTGTTGAAAACGCCGCGGGATTATGACAGGAAATGACACGGGAGATTGTAGTGTCGGAGCACGGCAATGGCGAAATTATGAAATTTCAAATTTTGCACCGAATTTCCTTGCATTTATGACAGTAATATCTTATATTATATATATAAAATATTTTTCTATTAGTAAACTACAATATATTGAGGACAAAAATGGCGGCAATAACTGTAAATGTGGAACAGAGCGACAAGGACACTTTCAATTCAATCTGCGCAAAAATGGGAATGAACATTTCCACCGCAATCAATATTTTCATCAAGGCGGTGAACCGCACGCGGACGATTCCTTTTAAAATCAGGGCGGAAGAGGAATACAACGACGAAACACTTGCGGCCTGCAAGGAGGCGCTGGACATAAGCAAGGGAAAAATCAAGGCGAAAAGGTATGATTCTGTAAAGGAAATGATGAATGACATGCTTGCTGTAGCAGAGAATGAGCCAGAGTACAAACCATGACATATAGACTGATTTATACATCATCGTTCAAAAAAGATGTTCGTCTTGCAGAAAAGAGACATCTTGACATGAATGCTCTTACAGAAGTTTTGGAATGGCTGAAAAGCGGCAAAAAGCTCCCCGAAAAATACTGCGACCACCAGCTGAAGCAGATTCGTTTTTTTAAGATTCAACGTACAAACTTCCTAAAAAGAGTCATTTTACACTCGAGTCTAAGGAACTTGATTTTTCCGTAAGGCATTCGATGGTTTTAAGAATTCCTTAGTTTGCATTAAGAACGACACGGAATCCATACTCGCCAGAACGGTTGTGCGGATATTTATACTCTCGGCCTGTAACATTCACGCCTGTACCTGTACTGTTTCTCCAAGAACCGCCACGGAGACAGCGGACATTGCCCGACAAAGGTCCTGTAATATCTGATTTGTCGGATATTCTTCCATACCAGTCCAAGCACCATTCCTTAACGTTTCCGCTCATGTCATAAAGTTTATAGCCATTGGCTTTTTTTACCTTTACTTCTCTTGTTCCTGTATAATTGGTGTTTACGCCATACCATGCGACTTCATTTATATTATTACTTCCTGCATAAATGTAGCTTTCGCCACCGCGCGCAGCCCATTCCCATTCAGCTTCTGAAGGCAGGCGGTAGCCGTTCGCATTCCAGTCGCAGCTTACGCTGTTCCATATGTCATTTTTTGAACCCGGAACATTTCCCCAATTGTCAGGGTTGGTAGACTCATTGATTTTATAGCAAGGAGAAAGTCCTTCTTGCAAAGAAAGCATATTGCAGTAAACTATTGCATCATACCAGTTTATATAATTAACTGGATTATTTGCTGTTGCGTTTCCTGTAAGAATATTACCATTTGCATCGTATGCGCTGGCTGTGCTTGGATCTCTGCCTATAACTTCTTTGTATTCAGCCCTTGTTACAGGGTGGTCACTCATGTAAAAAGAAGCGATTTCCATCGCACGGTTGGTTAGAAATACTTCTGAACTAGGTTTCATGCTTTCAGTTCCTTTTATTGAAACGGCAGGAATTTTTACAAAGTATTCTGGTACGTGACTCTTTGTTTTATTTACTCTTACTTTATATTTTATTTCTAAACTCTTATTTCCGACAGAATCCACACTCTTTATATAGTATGTGTAATAGTTTTTTGTTTTATCTATTCCAGTAAATGTCCTGCTGTCGGTATTTTCGTTTATGGGTTCGGATCTTTCTGAATCCGTTAGCCCGTCGTTTGTTGTGTAAGATATTTCTACGTGATTAAAATCACTGTCGATAGGAGTGTCCCAGTTTAGTGTTATAATATTTGATTCTCTTGAATAGTTGGTAGTGACGCTTTTTATTTTTTCAGGAGGGGTAAAGTCAAAGTTTTCAATTGCTATCTGCGATGTTTTTTCGCGTCCATCTGAATCAAGAACTGCAACAGTATATATTCCGTTGGCGCTCTCATCTGTGGCTTTAAGCACAAAATTCCATTCTTTATTGTCGCTGCTGTTTTGATTTGCTTCTTTTGCTTCAGCATCTGAAAGCAGTTTTGCAGCATTCTCGCTTCCGTTTTTCTTGTATACGACCTTTTCAATTTTTTCTGCTCTAGTCGAGATGTTCACTGTTACTGTAACAGTTGTATTGCTTTTTGCGTTTGGAGCCTCAAGTTCGATTTTCATGACTTCGCCGGCAGGAATAGATTTTGGTGCTGCATTTACTGTCGCACCTTTGCTTATGTTTCCGCTTGTGTCCATTGTCTTTACGGTGAATGTGTATTCCTTGCCATTTGTAAGACCTGTAATAATGCAACTTTCCTTTTTATTGGCAATAATAAAACTATCTTTTTCAAGGGCAGATAAATTGCGACTTGCATCTGAAACTTCCCAGTTTACAATATAGCCGAAAATATCCTTGTCAGAAGCATCTTTCCAGGTAAGTATAACTGCAGAATCTTTTGAACGGGCTTTTAATTCTGTAACATCCGAAGGAATTGATGTGTCTGTTTTTTCCGCACAACATTCAGCGGCTTCTTGTGCTGTATTATATTCTTTTTTGCATTTTGCACATATATAAACTTTTTTTGTTATTGTTTTTGAACTTATTGAAAGAGTTGCCAGTGAAATCGGGCTGTTTTTTAAACCTTCCTTTATTGCAAAAGCTTTTAACTGTGTGTCTTTATGGAAATATAATGGTTCTTTGTATTTTGTGCTTTCTGCGGTTGGCTCTGTTCCATCTATGCTATAGTAAATTACTGCACCTTCTGTTGCAGTGGACATTGTAATTTTTACGCTATATCCATCTGTATCGTCGGGGGAAGATTCCGCCTCAAACTTTACTGCTGAAACATAAAGTTTTTCTTCATGATTCGTTTTGGAAGTTGATTCTATCTTACAACCAAATATTGTAAATACAATGGTGATTACGGAAAAATACGCGGCTAAATTTTGTTTTTTCATTATATACCACCTGCACTTTAAATCCCTCCAATAAACCTCAAACTTTTTACGGCAGAACTTAGAACATTAGTAGTATTTATTCAACAAACCTGCCGAATATTACATTAAACAATTCTTTTTTTCAAGTCTTTAAAAGCTTTCTGTAATATGACTTCTTAGAGTGTCCGATGCTTTTCTTTTTCTCTCCGACACTCCATGTCGTTCTTGCGTTTTATACTAAAGAAAGGTAAAGCGAGCGCGCGGTTTTTTGTGAAGTTGCGCCGCTAGTTTTGGAGGTTGTTATGTCGGAAAAGCAGATTCTTATCAATTGCGGGAAAACAAACGCGGAACGTTTGGTCGGAGGCGGAAGCCGAAGCCAGCAAAAACGGAGAACCGTTTTTGTAGTGAGTTTTCCTTGAAAACTCATGGAAAGCCCGGTCCGCAAATTGTTTTGCGGACACACCCAAAGAAAAACTGTGGTATAATTGCTTATTATGGAATCAAACATGGCTTCTGACAAAAAACGCGACGACATCCGCCGCACTACACGCATTATTCAGATTGACGAGATGCTCCGCGGAGGGGCTTTTGTGGGAATGGACGAGCTGGTTTTTAAGTTCGGCGTGAATAAGCGGACTGTTGAGCGTGATTTTGAGCGGCTTCGGGATGAGATGAATGCTTGCAAGGCACAGGCAGAGGAAGTCGTGAAAGCGGAATTGATTTATGATTGAGCGAGGAAGTCCGGGCAGAAAACTGTTC